>OIWK01000264.1_pt1 | contig 55170 bp, 55 predicted proteins | sample 1587401 | NCBI WGS metagenome assembly OIWK01 (sample SAMEA3888911, study PRJEB22519) | human gut metagenome | biome: human gut; feature: human-associated habitat; material: faeces | place: Denmark | collected 2009 | reverse complement strand
GCTAAAGCTTTATCGAACCCCTGGTCTAACCAGGGGTTTTCTATATACAAAAAAACTGGTTACCGAAGGGGTCAGGCAACCAGTTTGAAAAACAACATATTGCTGAGAGATGATATGCACGAAGCTCAGAGTTCGCCATGTGCCTCGCGTGCGACGAGATCGCGCATGATTTTCGGATAGAGCTTATCGAGCTGATAGCAGAGCAGGACAATGAGCAGGATGACCCAGATGATGATCATGCCGTACATATACATGTTCACAATCATGTCGATAGCGGACTACGGCTGGACGGCATCGGCCGTCGAGGAAGAGATGTAGCCAGACCAGGACATCAGGACAGTGATGAACGCGCCCGTGATGCCCGTGCCGACCTTGTATCCGACAGAGCCGCCGGAGAAGATCAAGCCTTCCTGACGGACGTGGAATTTCCACTGGCCGTACTCGACGACATCGCCTAGGAAGCCGAAGATGACCGAGTTCAGCGGAGCAAAGCCGATGCCGCGGATGATGCAGCTGAAGACGACCCAGGAGAAGCTCGTCGGATTGAGGCAGTAGATCAAGTGGCCGACGAGTGCGACAACTACACCGATCAAGGACATATTCCGCTTGCCGAAACGCTTGAGGAGTCTCGGGCAAAAGAGGATCGTGCAGACAATCGTCGTGATGACTTCGCAGAGCAGCAGGATGCTGAACAGCGAATCGTCATGGAAGATGTATTTGCAGTAGTACGGCAGGATGGTGCCCGTCACCATCTGGATAATGCACTGCATCATCCAGATCGTCATGGCCATCCAGAAATACTTATTGCAGAACAGGCATTTCAGGGATTTGATAATCGGGACTTTGCTGACCTTCTTGCGCGCCTCGATGACGACGGTCTCCTTGCACTGCGTGAAGCAGAGCATCAGGAGGATGAAGGCGAGCACGGCCCAGATGCTCATGACCTTGATCCAGGCGGCCTGGTTATCACCGAGCACCTTGATGAGCGGCAGGGTTGCCGAAATCGAGATGATCTTGCCAATCGGCGAGAGAGCCATTCGCGTGATTGAGAGCATATCGCGCTCACGCGAGATGCGCGTCATCATCGCGGAGAGGCTGCCGTAAGGCAGGTTCAAGGCTGTGTAGCAAATGGTGTTGCAGAAGTTGTAGGTGATGAAGAGATAGACGAACTTCATGAAGTCCGATCCCTGCGGTACGGTGTAGATCAGGACAATCGAAACACAGAACGGGATGCTGGACCAAAGAATCCAGGGGCGTGACTTGCCCCACTTGGAGTTCGTGCGTTCTACAACGAAGCCCATGATGAGATCAGAAACACCGTCAAAGATGCGGGATAACAGGAAGACGAGGCCGACGGTTGTCGGCTCTACGCCGGCATAGTCCGTGTAGAAGAACGTCAGGATGGTCATGGCGCCGGCGACAATGTTCATCGCCGTATCGCCGAGACCGTAGGAAATCCTAGTGAACCAGGAAAGGCGTCCATTCTGCGGGTCTGGTGCCGTGGCTGCCGGTTGTGCTGTGTCCATGGAGGACCCTCCTTTCTACGAGTCTGCAGATGGGAATATGTGAGGTCAGTCCTGCATGATGGCAGCGACTGCAGTCTTCGTATCCTTCTCTGGGAAGAGCTCGTAGCCGACACGATACTGGTAGCCGAGGCGCTTCAGCGTCTCATAGACATTGTGGTAGCAGATCTCTCCTGTACCCGGCTCATGACGGCCCGGGCAGTCCGCCACATGGATGTGGCCAATCTGGTCGATGTACTTCTCGAGGTTGTAGCAGAGCGCACCCTCATTGTACTGCATGTGATAGGCATCAAAGAGGACCATGAGATACGGGGAATCAATCAGGCGCGTGACTTCAGCAGCCATCTGCGTCGTCTGCAGGAAGTTGCCGACATGGTCGACCTTGATGTTGAGCGCCTCGAGATTCATGCGAATCTTGTACGCCTCTGCCAATTTGACACTTTCCGTCAAGGTGCGATACATGGAGCAGAGCTTCACAGTGTCGGAAAGCTCGTCGTAGTGATTGACGACGACGCCACCATCTCCCAGAGCATTGGAGTGGATCGTGACCGTCTCGGCACCGACGGCCTGCGCCGCCTCCAAGGATGCCTTGAGTGCCTCGAGGTAGGGCTTCTCCTGCTCAGGGTCAACAAGCGAGAAATCATTGTCGCCATTAAAGCCACTGATCGCGATGCCTGCAGCCTCGGCTGCCGCGCGGACCTTCTTGAGGTCGCGGATGCGCCAGTCCCAGAACTCGACGGACTCAAAGCCGTCTTTCTTCGCTGCGGCAAAGCGCTCTTCGAAGGGAAGTTCCGTATACAATGTATCAATGCAGGCACAACGTTTCATGAGTGATTCCTCCTATTTTCTCATTTCCTCAACAACTCAGCGAACCTCAGCGATCTTGACCGGACGTCCATCTTTCAGGGATTTCGTTGCTGCAGCGGCCATCTCGACAGGATAAAGGCCATCTTCGCCCGTGACCGGCGTCTCCGTACCTTCCTTGATTGCCTTGGCGAAGGCGTTCATCTCGTTGACGAAAGCCTGCTCATAGCGATCCCACATGACCTGATAAGCCGTGCCACCGACCGTGCCGTTGGCATCTGCAAAGTGTGCGGTGTTCGGGATGTCATTGCCGTTGAAGGCAACGCCCTTCGAGCCGAAGACCTCAACGCGCTGATCGTAACCGTAGACAGCGCGGCGGCTGTTATCGATCGTAGCAATCGTACCGGATTTGAACTTGAGCGTAACGACAGCCGTGTCGACATCACCGGCCTTGCCGATTTCCGGATCAACGAGCACAGAACCCTGTGCATAGACTTCCTCAACCTCATCGCCAGCGAGGAAACGAGCCATATCGAAATCGTGGATCATCATATCGTAGAAGATACCGCCGGAAACTTTGACGTAATCGATGGAAGGCGGCTCCGGATCGCGGGAGCTGATGCGGATGAGATGCGGCTGACCGATCTTACCGGATTTGACCATATCGTAGACAGCACGATGGTTGTGGTCGAAACGACGGCAGAAACCGATCTGCAGCTGGACACCAGCATCCTTAGCTGCCTGGATGGCCTCGTGTACACGATTGAGATCATAGTCGATTGGCTTCTCGCAGAAGATGTTCTTGCCAGCCTTTGCCGACTCAATGATGAATTTTGCATGCGTGTTCGTGGAAGAAGCGATGACGACGGCTTCAATCTCCGGGTCATTCAGGATATCATCTGCTTCCTTCGTCACGTTTTCAATGCCGAACTGCTTGACATAGGCAGCCGTCTTCTCGTTCATGAACGGATCAGCAACCGTCTTGATCGTGAGCTCCGGGACGAACAGAGAAATATTGCGGATGTGAACTTTACCGATACGACCAGCACCAATGACACCAATTTTCATGATAAATCCTCTCTTTCCTCGCTTGACAGCGTGTGACTTGTTGTTGCTTTGTTTTACGTATATTATTATAGTTTATTCTCTATTCGTCTTGTTTTTGGCTTTTTTAGAAGATTTATCCTTTTCTTGGCAGATAAGCGAGCGATGTGCTGCCCGAGCATGAAAAAAAGATAATCCCTTGCAGTCACTTGCAAAGAGTTGTCTTTTTTTTGGATTCCTATTCCTTTTTTTGTACAGGGCCCTGCCCCTGGCTCAGACGGTATTCCTGTGGCGTCTGCCCGACGAGATTCTTGAACAGGCGGCAGAAGTACGGATAATCGTCAAAGCCCTCAGCTGCAGCAATGTCTTTGATGCGTCCTGTACTGCTGCGAAGACATCGCTTGACGGCATCAATGCGCCGTGCTGCCAAATATTCGCGGAATCCCTGTCCGACATTCTTCTTGAATAGTGTCGAGAAATACGCCGGATTGAGATAGACCGCTGCCGCGACCTCTGCCTGCGTGAGATTCTCCCGATAATGTGCCTCAAGGATTGCCATGGCCTGCCGCACTGATGGATGAAGGCGGCTCGCCGACCGCGCGGCATCGAGCGCTTTGTGCAGCGCTGCCAGAAAAGACGGCAAGGCTTCCGCCTCATCGAGTGTAGCAAGCTCCGCTCCATCCTGTCCGGCAAAGCGCTCGTGGACCAAGGCACGGCGCGCCTGCTTCGTCAGCGGGATCTGCTCCAAGCTGTGGCACAATTCTTCTGCAGGCAGGTCGGCGGCAAATGGTGCAGATGATTGCAATACCGGCAAGTCCTCCAGATGGAACATGCCGTGCGGCAGGTAGAAGACGGACTCCACCTGCGCTGCAACGGCCTGCCATGCCTTATGCAGGGCAAGCCAGCTGACCTGCGGTGCCGTCAGGATCAGGACGGACTGCAGGTCGAAGTAACGCCGGATGAGCACCTGAATCTTTTGCCCAAGCGCTTGGAGCTGCTGCAAGACAGACGCCCGGCTGACGGCATGCGGGAAAAACAGCAAGATTCCCCAGGCACCATCATCTGGCCTCACGGGGAAAGATTGGCCCAAGAGCTCCGGCTGCTGATGCCCGAAGAACGTCTGGCACATCTCGATAAATGCCTGCTGGAACGAGGCAAGGTCATCTGGCGAGAACTGCTGTCTTCGCAGCTGCCAGCCCCGCAGGGAAATACGACAGGCCGCCGCGAAACGGAATGTTTCAGGAAGGCCTGCTCGCTTGGCCATGTGCAGCAATTCTTCCTCTGCCATATCACTCTTTTGGAATGAAGTGAAAAAATCCTCCCGCAGCTTTTCTTTCCCGAGTCTGGCCAGTTCTTCCGATGAGACGGGAAGGTTCTCCTGCTCTTCTGCCACAGACTGCAGATGCTCCTGCAGGAACGACAGGATATTCTCCGGTGTCAGGTCATCCTTGAGCAAGTAATCATCAATGCCGAGTTTCATGGCCTCATGTACGTACGAAAAATCATCATGACCGCTCAAGACAAGGATGTGCCCAGGCAGGCCCCGGTCACGCATCTCATGGATCAGGCCGATGCCGTCGAGCACTGGCATACAGATATCCGTGATGACCAGCACAGGTCGTTCCTGCTCGATGAGCCGCAGAGCCTCCTTTCCGTTCTTGGCATCTCCCGCAATGGTGAAACCATGCGCTTCCCAGTCAATCATCTGTTTCAGGTACGTGCGGACTAAAAAATCGTCATCTGCAATAATCACTTTATACATCAATCAATCCTCTTTCATCTGATAGGCATCCGCATCACCCTTCGTGATGACTTCATTCGAAATGAAATGGTCGCCGTCAATCCCTTCGCCCTGCAGTTCCTTCACGATGAGGTCGATGGCCATCTTGCCGCTCTCATGGCCATCCTGCGAAATCATGGCATCAATGCGGCCAAGGCGCAGGGCCGCCAGCGCATCATTCTGCGTGTCCACCCCGATGATGTGGATGCGCGGCTGATCGGGTTCCGTCGTATCGATGACACCGAGCGTCATCACGGCACTCGTCACAAAGAAGCCCCGGATATCCGGATGCTGCTTCAGCATATCGGCACTCTCCCGTGCAGCCTGCCGGTATTTCGTATCCTCAGCTGCCACGGCTGCCAGTCTCAGGTCCGTATGGTCCCGCAGATAATCCCGAAAACCAGCCGTCCTCTTGATGTGCGCATCCTGATTCGCACTGCCAGCAATGATGCCGACAGACGCCCCGGCAGGCAGGCGGCTGGCCATCTCCTCGGCGGCCATCTGGCCGATGCGGTAATTGTCGGAGCCGACGTACGGAATGCCCGGCAATTTTTCATCTATGGTGAGCAGCGGTATGCCGCGCTGCTGCGCCTCCTCCACCCACGGATCGGTGTGATGGATGTTGACCGGCGAGACGATGAGCGCATCGATGCCCTCCTGGAGCAGGTCTTCGATGATCTGATTTTGCTCCCCGTAGGCCGCTTCATTCTCCGGTGTCATGACGATCAGGCGGATATTGTTTTTCGCCGCAGCCTCCTGCATGGCCGACCGGACGGCCAGCCAGTGTTCACTGTCCATGGCCTTGAGGACAACGCCGACCGTGTACGTCGGCCGGACCATCGTCCCTTCCTGGCTTTGGATGGGCAGCAGCAGGGCAGCCGTACCGACGAGCAGAGCCAGAAAGGCCAACGCGATCTTGCGCATCAACAAATCCCCCCTTTGATTCTATTGCTGCTGATGCGGCAGCTGGCGCGATACAGGCAGCGTGATGGAGGCTTCCGTGAAGGAATGGCCGTCGCTGTCATAATGCAGGTCGGCCGCTTCTCCATAATAGAGATGCAGGCGTTCGACCACATTGTGCACGCCAATCCCGGAAAGCCCGCCGTGTGCGCGCTCCGACACAGCTGACTGCCTCTGCTCCAGCGCACGCATGCACGATTCGCTCATGCCCTGCCCGTCATCGCGCACCGTCAAGATGAGCCGGTCTCCCTCACAGCAGGCAGACACCCGGATATGGCAGACGGGACGCTCCTCTGACGGGCCGTGCAGAATGCTGTTCTCCACAAGCGGCTGCAGGATCATGCGCGGCACGATGCAGGTGAGTGCCTCATCCTGCAGGTCAAACGCCACTTCAAACGCATCCATCAGGCGGAATTCCTGCAGGTCGGTGTAATGGCGGAGTGTCTTTATTTCCTCCGACAGCGGGACAAAGGAACCGTGACGGTTTGTACTGGCACGCAGCAGCTCGACGAAGTCCGCCAGGAGCTTGCCGATATTGCGGGCGCCCTGCATCATCGCGGCAAACCGGATGGCATTGAGCATATTGTAGATAAAATGCGGCCGGATCTGGTACTGCAGTGCCTTGAGCTCCGCCTCTTTCTTCTGCTGCCGCTCGCTGGCCAGTCGCTCGATGAGCTCACTCATGCGCTGGAGCATGGTATTGAATGCCTGCGACAAGTATGAGATATCATCCTCTCCATGCACCGGCGCGCGCACATCAAGATTCCCGCGGCCGGCTTCCTGCATCGTCTCGGCCAGATCCTCCACAGGCCTTGCCAAGCGCAACGAAATCCAGTACAGGAAAACGGAGGAGATCAGCAGGAGTACCAGCGCAGACAGAATGCCCAGCAGCTGCATCTGCATGACCTGATCCCACAGAGCATCCTGCGACTTGAGCAGGCAGAAGACCATCCGCGAGAACGGGAGCTGCAGCCAGACTGCCAGATACTCCTGCCCCTGTACGGTAAGACGTGCCTGCCCATCCGGATTCTCCCGGATCTTATCCGCCAGTCTTTCACCGACAGCTCCCTGTCCTGAGCTGCCTCCGGTCAGCAGTCTGCCGTCCTGCGCAAAGAGGCAGGCTGAAGTCTGCCCTTTCTGATGGAGCGCAGCCAGGTATTCGTAATAGAGGCTGCGCTCGCTGCACGTGACGGTCAGCCAGGCCAGGAACGTGCCATCCTGCGCGCGCAGCGCTTTATTGTAGAGATAGATCTTTTTGGGAGAAGCCCCCAGGAGATCCTCTGCAAACAGAGGGATCCTCCCGGACTGCTCTTTTATGCAGGCGGCCCAGGCATCTCCCTTGCCATCGAGAATCTGAACCGATTGGTACTCATCTGAGCGGATGAGCCGGTGGGTGGATGGATTGTACAGGCTGATGCGGTCAATCATGGGGTATTCTTTCTGGTAAGACCGCAGGCGGTCTGCAATATCCCGGCTGTTGGCCGCCTCATCATCCTGCATCATCCGCTGCAGTTCAGGATCAAACAACACGTGTACCGTGAGCTGATACATGGACTGCAGGCCGAGATCCACGCGTCCCCCGTCATGAGAAGCCTGCTCGTAGAGCGTCGCGGCGAATTCCCGCTCAAAAAAGGACAGGAACCGCTGCTGGAAGAAGATCGAGATGAGCAGGATGACAAAGAAATTGAGCAGCATGACCGCAGCGAACGTGCGCAGGCGCAAATTCTTAAAAAAAGGACTCACCAAGCTCATCCCTCCTTCCCATTCTCATCTTCTCAAAACAAGTTTAGACGGCTGACATATCTCACGGGAATATCCGTGCCACGCGGATGGCAATTGTCTCTTTCAGGCAATCAGTCCATCCTGCGCGGATATACTTTTAATATACTTCGTCCCCGCACGATAAAATCCTGCTTTCTCGCACCGCATCTGCACAAGAAAAAGCCTGCCGCTTGATGCGGCAGGCTTTCAACCGATAAAACAGGACGAGCGATCACTGCAGGACAGCTGGGAGCCAGGTGGCCAGCTGCGGGGCAAAGCACAGGAGGACAATCTCGAGGCCCATGATGACGGCAAACGGCACAGCGCCCCGAATGATCTGGCCAATCGTGCTGTCAGGGCTGATGCCCTTGATGACGAAGAGGTTCATGCCGACCGGCGGCGTGATGAGAGCCAGCTCCATGTTGATGAGCATGACGACATTGAACCAGATGAGATCGAAGCCGAGCGACTTGACGATCGGATAGAGCATCGGCAGCGTGATGAGGATGATGGAGACCGTCTCGAGCACACAGCCAAGTGCCAGGAGGACGATGTTGATGCCGATGAAGATGAGCCAGCGGCTGACCTGTGCATCCGTCACGAGTGCCATGAGCGCCTGCGGTGCCTGCAAAGCCGTCAGGATGAAGCCGAAGAGCATCGCGCCGATCATGATGGCGAAAATCATCGCAGTCGTCTTGACCGTATCCTCTAAGATGCCGCTCATATCGCGCAGCGTCACCGTGCGGTAGACGAAGAATGTGATGATAATGCTGTAGAACGTGCCGACGGCTGCGGCCTCAGTCGGCGTGAAAAGGCCTGTGTAGATGCCGCCGACGACGAGGATCGGCAGGAAGAGGCCCCAGATGTTTTCTTTGAGGATGCTCCAGCGCTCCTGCCAGCTTGCAGGAGCCTGGCGCTCCATATGGCGGCAGCGGAAGACGAGGTAGCAGATGAAGAACACCGTCATGAGGACGCCCGGCACGATGCCGGAAAGAAAGAGCTTGCCGACCGACTCGCCCGTGATGGAGCCGTAGAGGATCATCGGGATGCTCGGCGGAATCAGGATGCCGAGCGTGCCGCCCGCGGCAACCGCGCCGAGGACTGTCGTGCGCTCATAGCCGCGCTTGAGCATCTCCGGGATTGCCATGGCGCCGATCGTCACAGCTGTCGCCACGCTGGAGCCCGAAATGGCGGCAAAGATCGCACAGGCGAAGATCGTCGCAACGCCGATGCCGCCCGGCAGATGGCCGAGCCACTTGCTGCCGAGATCAAAGAGGCCATTGCCGACTTTTCCCTTGAGCAGGATCTCGCTCATCAGGATGTAGAGCGGCACAGCGACGAGCACGAAATCATCGAGTGTCTTATAGGCAATGACCGGGATCTGCGTGAATGCAGCAGGGCCGCCGAGGAAAAAGAGCATGCCGAGCACGCCGCCCAAGAGGAGCACAAAAGCCACCGGCATGCCGAGCGCGAACAAAGCTAAGATGATGATGGTATAGACAGCAGACATTCAACGCACCTTCCCTTCCGGATGTTCATTGTGATCCTGATCCAGCGGCAAGCGCAGCAGCTCGAAGAGGAAGCGGCGAGCAATCTCGCCGAGCAGCAGGAATGAACCGAAGACGAGCGCAAACTGCGGGATAAAAAGCGGGAAGCGCAGGATGGACGGTGACAATTTATGATAGACATACGACGAGGTCACGAGATCCATGCTCTCCGTCATGAAGACCAGGAAGAGCAGGAACGAGATCACGTTGATGGCCATGTCGACCTTGCGCTTCGTCTCCGGTGCCAAGCGCCCCGCAAAGATATCCACGCGCACATGGGTATTGTCGCGGAACGCAACAGCGAGGCCGAGGAATCCGGCAATGAGGATGGCATACGTCGAAACCTCGAGCACCCACTCGGTCGGCGAATGGAAGAAATCGCGCACAATGATCTCGTAACAGATAATCAAGGCCGTAATGAGCAGTAGGCAGCCAGCCAGGACAGCGGCCGCGTGTGTAATCTTGCCGAGTATGCGGTCATAGAGCAGAACGATATCCTTGAATGTCATGAAAGTCCGCTTCCTTTCTCAAAAAACTCAATTCACGGGTCACTGATCGGCTGCGAGACACTGATCGACGAGCTGGCGGCCAAGGTCGCCCATCTTGCGGATGAAGTTCTCGCGGACCGGCATCGTCGCTTCCTGCCACTTCGGGATATCCTCCGGCGGAATCTCGTAGACTTCCATGCCGGCATCGCGGAGTTTCTCCATGCAAGCGCGGTCTTCCTGGCGCGTCTGCTCACGCAGTTCATCGCGCGTCTCCTTGGCGCACTGCTCGACGAGCTGCTTCTGATCGTCCGTCAGGCGATCCCAGGAACTGCCGTTGACGGCCAGCACGAACTCGCAGTACGCGTGGTTCGTCATCGTCAGGTACTTGGCAACCTCGTAGATCTTTCTCTGGTACATGGCCGTCGTTCCGGAAGTCTGGCCATCGATTGTGCCGCGCTGCATGGCCATGTAGACCTCACTCGAACTCATCGTGACAGGCGAGGCGCCGAGCGCCTTGATCGTCTCAGCCGGAATCTGGCCGTAGCCGCGCAGCTGCAATCCCTTGAAATCCTCCGGTTCCTTGAGCGGACGCTGGTTGTTGCAGAACTGCACGTAGCCGTAATCTACCCAGATCAGCGGATGAACGCCCTTGCGCTCCATCTCGCTCGTCAGCGTGCGGCCGAGGCTTCCGTCCATCGCGCGTCCGACGGCTTCGTAGCTGTTCAGGAGAAACGGCACATCGAGCACGTTGAGCGCCGGCACGACGGTCGTCCACATTGCCGTGGAGTTCAGGCCCATGTCGAGGCCGCCCGTCATGATGGCATCGTTCATGCTCTTGTCGGTGTAGAGCTGACCGGCCGGGTACGTCGTGATCTTAATGCTACCATTCGAACGTTCATTGACGCGCTGTGCAAAGCGCTCCATGCCCTGCGACAGGTAATGATCCTGTGGCAAGTGGTAGGCGAGCTTCAGCTCGACAGGTCCACCCTGTGCGGCCTGATGTTCGCGAGCCATCTTGCCGAGTCCACAGCCCGATAGCAGCAGGAAACAGCCCACCATAATAGACAACAAGCAAATGATTCCTTTCTTTCCCCAATTCCTCATCGTTACTGTACACCTCCATAATTCAAACGTCTTTTATGAATGCATTATCTTTAAAGTAGATGCGACGTTCTGTAATGTTGATGGACCCTAGTGTACATCACTTGAATACAAAATGCAAGCTATTGCGCGATAAAAAAATCTTTCTAAAAATCACAATAAAACAACAGGCATATTGCCGCGATATCGGTCATACAGGCATAAAAAACTGCTGAGCGCTTTTCCAGCAAACTCAGCAGTCTTATCCGATTGGCGTCAGGCTCAGCCCGCGTAGGCCAGGACGACCTTGAGGACATCCTGTGCGATGCTCTTCTCCTCGACAATGGACCAGTAGTGCGTGTCATCCTCATAGATGTCGCCCGACTCGGCGGCATTCTTCTGCTCGAGGATGTACCAGGCCCCGCGGCCCGTGTTGTACCAGAACTTGTAGACGTACGGATACGTCTTGTTCTTGATGTTGTCCGTGTAGTAGACGCCGACATTGATGTGCTCTGCGTCCGGGCGGTAGACCGTCGAGGTGTCGACGACGTACTTCTCGTCGACGTGCTGCTCATACGCCGTTACATAGGCCGCCGAGCAGGCCGTCGGCACATAGACAGCCGCGACTGCTGCGACGAGCATCGCCAAAAAGCTCAACTTCATGATCTTCATGAATGTTCCTTCTTTCTTGTGGGAGGTTCCCATATTCCAACGCTTCTAGTATACAAGTCCGGCCTTCAAAATACAAGTAGCTCAGTCAAAAAGCCTCTTCCGCAGCAGATGCGCGAAGAGGCTTTGACACGCCTGCGAAGGAATAGTCACTCTCCTGACAATCAGAGCTTGAGCATGAACACCTTGTCGCCGCTCCCCGCCTCCTTGGCTTTGCTGGAGCTTTCCTTCACGATGGCCAACACCTGATTCCCTCCATAAGGCATCATCTGGACGTCGTTCTGGCCGTCAAACAGCTTGTCCGCACTGATCCTGTCGACAAAGGAACCGTCTTTCTTGTTGAAGATATTGATTTTGCGGATGTTGCCGTCGAATACGAAGAGGTAGTCATCCGTGACGGCGACGTCAAACGCGCTGGCCAGGAAGCCCGGCTTGCGGTCAGGGTCATTCTTGCGGCCGAGGATATACGCTTGTGTGCCGTCCAGGCTGTAGGCGGCGACAGCGCCGACGCTCATCTTGCCGTCCAGGGTGCTGCCGAACAGATAGACATTCTGGCCATCGCAGGCAAGACCGTCCGGCGTCGTGAGCAGTTTATCGCGCTCTTTCGGGATGACGGTGCCAATCTCCTGCGAGACTTTTCCATCCGCAACGGCATAGCGCACAATGGCCTGCGCATTGTAGAACGACACAGCTTCATCCTTGCCCGGTACGCCAACCATGCCGCGAACATTCTTCTCGTAGAACGGCTTGCTGGTTCCATCCGAAGCGACAGCATTGACCTTGCGCTTGGCATCGGTGTAGATCAGTTCCTTGCCGTCATTGGAGAGGAAACTCTCTTCCGGCACATCTTTGACGAATTCCGCATTCGTGATCTTGAGGTTATCATCCTCGAGCTTCGCCTCGAGGATGGTCCCCGTGTTGGCATTGCGAATGTAGATGGTATCCCCAATCTTCGTCATAGCGCCGGTGCGGTGGAACGTCTTCGTGATGACGATCTTGTCGGTGTTGTTGATCTTAGCCAGCGAGAGTTCCTTGCCCTGCTCCAGCTTCACCGGCTCGTAGTTCAGGGTGATCTTTGGCTTCTGCGGCTCTGGATCCTTCGGCTTGTCTGTACTCGAGTTGTCGCAGCCGAGCACGAGCACAGCGATCAGCAGTCCGATTATCAGGGCGGCAACGCGTTGCAACTTCCTCATGGTCATCCTCCCCTTCTTTTTCTTCTTTTCCATCATATCTCACGATTCTTTCTTTGCCTTCGGCTGGCGCTTGATCTGGGTGTAAAGGAAGGTATCGTTGCTGTCGACGAGAGAGAAGCTTTCTTCCTCAAGGTAGGAGTCAGCCTTGACGGCCTTGTGTACATTGCTCATGCCGGCAATCAGGATATAGCGCACGAGGAAAGCGGCGCCGAGTGCCAGCACGAAGGAAATCCCTAGGATCTTTGCAGTCATAAAGAGCCCCCCTTACGTCGTCATGAAATACTGCACGATGAAGTAAAGCACCGGCCAGAATACAGCGAGCGCAATGGCGGGATAGAGCCACGACTTGCGCTTGTCGATCGGCAGGCTGCCGACGAACTTGCCCGTCTGTCCATTCATCATGAAGGTGTAGGGCTTGCCCTCGTAGCGCGTCGTCAAGATCCAGACCGGCATCATCGCGTAGGATATCGCGGCGCTCTCGCGCAAGAAGGACGGGTCGCCTGTAAGCGAGCAGCGGTCGTATCCCTTGACAGTCTTCTGCAGCGTGTCGATGGCCGTCGAGCGCATGCGGTCGTCGGCGCGCGGGATGCTCGCCTCCGCATCGACATCGTACTTGTCGGCCAGATGGCCTGTGAGGTAGGCCGAGGAAAACGGTACGAGTTCTGCATAATCGAACGGCTCGATGCTGTCCATGTACGCATCGTCCATGCGCTCGCTGCCATCGACAGGGATGCGCGCGAAGTGCATGGAACCGGCGCGCTCGCACTGGTAGACGCTCGTCTCCGTGATGATCTCGTCCGCCGTCTCGCGGCGCACATCGTTCTCGGCGCGGAAATTGGCCCTGGCAAAGACATCGGCGTCAAAGAGCCAGAATGGCACGTACATCGCCTGGATGTCCTTCGTGCGATTGGCCCCGGCAAAGCCGTCGGGCAACAGATACTTGCCCTTGTAGAAGGATTGCAGCGCCTCCTGCGCCTCTTTCTTCGTCTTCTTGAACGGGAGGATGAAGTCCGGCTTCACCATTCCCTCGAATTTTGCCGGCATCATGTTTGGGCTGCCGCAGTAGGCACATTCTGTCGCCATCGTATTGCCATCGGAAACGAGCTCGGCGCCGCACGAGGAGCAGGTCTGCATGGCCATGGCGCTGCTCTCCTCTGGCGACCACTCGCCGCCCGCTGCAGCAGTGTCAAATTCGGCTTCCTTTGTTTCGGCAGCGCGCCTGGCGGCTTCCTGATCCCGGGCGAACATCGCCTCGATGGCCGCGATCTCAAATTCGGTGCCGCAGTACTCGCAGCTGACCGTATCGCGTCCCGGCTGGAAGGAAAGCGGCGCACCGCACTTCGGGCATTTATAGCTGACTGACGATTCGGCCACGATACTCACCTTCTTCTCTCTTCATCTGCTCTCGCTATCGATTCTTTATCGATGCATTGCAGACGCTATGCATCACTGCTTGTCACTCTCATCGAACGGGTCGCCGCACTCCGGGCAGAACTTCGGCGGGTGCTTCGGGTCCTTCGGCTCCCAGCCGCACTTGTCGCAGCGGTAGAGCGGCTCACCCTCCGGCTTCTTCGCGCCGCACTCCATGCAGAACTTGCCCTTGTTGACCGTACCGCAGCTGCAGGTCCAGCCATCAGAGGCGGGTTTTGGCTGCGGCTTGCCACACTCCTCACAGAACTTTCCCGCATTGCCCGCATGGCCGCACGAGCAGGTCCAGACTGCCTGTGCCTGCGGCGGCGCTGCCTGCTGCGATGCCGGTGCCTGCTGCATGGGCGGTGTCAGCGGATTGCCCTGCGAGGGCGCCCCCTGGCCGAATGCGCCCATCGCACCGGCACCCACCTGCCCGGCCATGCCCATGCCCATGAAGCCGAAGGCACCGCCCATGCCAGCCTCATTGCCGGCTGCCGTGCGCATCGCATCGGCCGTCGCCGTCGCCAGGCGCCCGGCCCGCATGTCAGGATTGCTCATGATGGCGCTGTCCTGGATCTCCTTGATGCGGCGCTCATCTTCTTCCTCGGCCTTGACCGACGAGACGCCGAACGAGACGATCTCGATGCCGCGCTTCTTGCCCCAGTCCTCCGAGAGCTCCTCGCTGAGCTCATTGCGGATATCCTTCGTGTAGTTGATGAGCTGGGTGTAGCGGATGCCCTTGGCCGCGATGCGCCCGAAGGCCGGCTGCAGGGCCGTCAGGAGCTCACTCTTCAATTGCGAGTCGATCTCCGAGCGCTCGTAGACGGTGTCGAAGTTGCTGCAGACGTTCGTGTAGAACAGGATGGGGTTCGCGATGCGGTAGCTGTATTCGCCGAAACAGCGGATGTTGACGTTCAGCATGTACGGTCCAATCATCGACTCGAACTGGATGGACTGCGGCGTGCCGTACTTGTTGCCCATGATCTCTTTCGTGTTGAAGTAGTAGACGCGCTGGTCCTTCGGCGCATCGCCGCCGAACGTGAAGCGCTTGCCCATATTGCGGAAGACAGCCTTGAGGTCACTCGCCAGGTCGCCGCCAAAGACAGTCGGCTCTGTCGAGCTGTCGTAGATGTACTCGCCCGGCTCGGCACAGATCTCGACGACCTTGCCCTGCTCGACGATCATCATGCACTGGCCCTCATTGACGACGATGACCGAGCCCTTCGTGATGATATTGTCCTCGCCCGAGGTATTGGAGCTCCTGCCCCGCGAACTCGTGCGCTTCTGTCCTTTTGCGGCCAGCGTGTCCTTGTCGAGGCTGTCACAGTAGAGGAATTCTTTCCACTGATCGGCCATGACGCCGTCTGCTGCGCCCATTGCTGCCTTGATGAGACCCATGATGATCCTCCTTTTCTAACCAGTCAGAACAACGGCTCAGAATGCGACCTGCGGGACTTCCTTCGCCTTCTCCTCCGCCCGGAACTGCGGAAGCGGCCGCATGCCCATCATGTCGGCGAAGAACGTCCCCGGAAATGTCTGTATCTTGATGTTGTAGAAGCGGATGGCCTCATTGTAGTCCATGCGCGCGACGGCGATGCGGTTCTCCGTGCCGCTGATCTCGCGCATGAGCTCTGTGAACTGCGTGTTCGCCTTGAGGTCCGGGTAGTTCTCTGCGATGGCTATGAGCTTGCCGAGCGCACCTGTAAGCTCCGCATCGGCTGCGCCGAGCTCTTCCGGAGAGCCGGCGTTCATGAGCCTTGCACGCGCATCCGTGACGGCCTTGATCTGGGCTTCTTCATGCTTCATGTAGCCCTTGACCGTGTTGACGAGATTCGGGATGAGATCAGCCCGCCGTTGCATCTGGTTCTCCACCTGACCGTAAGCCGCATCGACATTGAGCCGCGCGCTCTTCACCGAGTTGTACTGGTACCCGAAGAACAGGCAGAAGACGAGGAACAGCCCTATAAGAATTGTCCTACCTTTCATATATATCCTCCTTCCCGACGCCCATCCGGACGCTCCCTTTGCTGTCGCTATCTTGCATTCTAATCGGACTCTTATGCTTTACCATCCCCCCGAAGCGCCGCCACCGCCACTGCGGCCACCGCCAAAGGAACCGCCCGAACTGCCCGAGCCACCGGAGCTGTGCCGCTTGCTACCGTCATTGCCCGACCGCCCCGCTCCCGTGCCGCCAACCGAATCCGAAAAGAGGTGGCCAGACGACAGGAGATGCAGGATGTCCTTCAGGGTGTCCCAGACCGCGTAGACGAGCAGCGCCATGAGGCCGAAGAAGATGGCTGCGCCGAGCAGGACACTCCAGAACGAGGCGTCCGCCTCTTCTTTGACATTCTCGGGGATCTCGGCACCGTACTCCTCATACGCCTTCTGCGTGAGTTTTGCATAGGCCACGACAATGGCTTCGGAGTAGTTCTCACTCTTGAAGTCTGCCTTCATGTCATCGAGCACGGAACCCGCATAGCCATCGGTGATGGCACCTTCGAGGCCGTAGCCGACCTCAATGCGGAACTTGCGGTCCTCCTTGGCGATGAGCAACAGCACGCCGTTGTTCTTCTCGGCATCGCCGATGCCCCAGTTGCGGAAAAGCGTCGTCGCGTATTCCTCAATGGAAGCGCCATCAAGAGAGGAGATGGTCACGACGACAACCTGAGCCCCCGTCGCCGCATCAAGCCCCCTGCCCATCTCCGCAATCTTTGCCGCATCCTCATTTGAGATCATCGCAGCCGTATCGGCCACGTACGTCATCTGAGCGGGCTTCGGCAGGACTGCCGGCGCGGCCGCAGCCACGGCGGCAAGCGCAATGAGCAGCATCAAGATTATGCCAACCACATAAGAGCGGCTTTGAAGTAAGCTCTTTCTATCCATCGTTCTCATCCCCTTTCGTTATCAGTATACTGCCAAGGGAGGTGCGACCGTACTGTCATAAATGACAGGTAGGCATAAAAAAAGAAGCTGAGCTATCAGCTTCTCACTATGATGATCCCTCAATCTTTCGGGGCAGGGCAGACCCCCTCTATTGTCAGCGTGAATGAAGGCTGCGGCGATATGGTCATGTGTGCGCCCAGCAACTTGACACGCCGGATGATGGCCGAGAGGCCGCTGCCGGGGTGGAAGTCCGGCGGCGCACCGCAGCCGTTGTCGGCGATGCGCAGACCTGTCTCGCTCATCGTCACCTCGACGGTATCCGCATGGCCGTGGCAGATACCATTCGTCGCTGCCTCGCGCAGGATCTCCACAAAGGCGAGCGCCGTCGTGCGCTGCGCAGGCAGCTGTCCCGTGAGCTGGACTTTCACGCCAAATGCCTCATAGGCCCGAACGAGATCCTCCAGGAGCTCCTGCGGCGATTCTTCCTCGAGCCAGATCTCTTCGAGTACCATGTCGACCGTGGGCACAAGCTTGGCCGCCTCCAAGGGCTCCGGCGCGGTCAGCAGTCTCTGCAGCATGCTGATGCGGCTGCCCATGATGTCGTGCACGCGGACGCGCACCTTCTCGAGCGTCTTGAGGCGCTCCTGCTCGACAGCCGATTGCAGCAGACGCTTTGTCTCAGCAGCCTGCTCGGCCAGCACGGCGTTCTTCGCCTCGAGCTCGCGCGTGACGGCGTCGAGCTCTGTCACATTGGAGGCCGTGATCTCGATGCAGCCGCCCTTCATTGCCTTGCGCCGCAGGAGCCAGGCGCTGTGACGGAAGCGGAAGATCAGCGTCCCCGAGGCCTTGGCCGAAACACGCTTCCCCGCGATGGCCTCGAGGCACTGCCAGAAGGCCTCGGCATTGCGGAATTGCACACCGGCAATCCCTTCCATGAAGTCAAGCATCGAGAGATTTGCCAGGACGATGCGCCCATCGCCGTGTGCGAAGAGAATGCCCTCCGGCAACGTGTCGAGCCCTTCGCGTATCCGTTCGCGCTCTGCTCGCGGGCGCTGCCAGAGAAATCGCCAGCGCACGATGAGCAGCAGCGCTGCCATCGGTGTGCTCCACGGGAAATGATTGGACAGCGCGCCAAGAGCTAGCACAGCTGCCGCAAAGAGCAGTGCAGCCTGCGCGATGCAGCGGCCCTTGATGAGCGTGCGCATCTCTCGCCTGCACAGATGCCAGAGGCCTGCGAAAGAGAGTCCTAGAGCCGGGATGAGCAAGAGCGGATGGAGTCCCCGGACCGCGATATGGACCGCAGCGGCGCGCATATCGAGGCAGTCGAGCAGTAAATCACAGGCGAGCAGCACCGCCGTTCCCTCAAACCAGACCGAGGCATCGCCGGGCACGCGGCACACATAGGCTGCCCGCAGCCCAGATGCGGTGCAGATGGCAGCCAGGAAGGCAAGCGGCAGCATGGCAAAGGCAAAACCGTAATCGCTCATGGCGCCACCTCCCCGCGGGAGATATCACAGGTAACAGACACGGCATAGCCGAGATCTCGGCAAGAAATACAGCCTTCCCCATGCTTTTCCTGCCAGAGGGACTGCCACCTGTCCACCCACGTGTCGTGCTCATCCACGAGGAACGTCACGCTCTTCTCTCCCATCGTCACATACACCTCCTGCTCGGGCCGGCTGCGCGCCGCCTCGGCGAGGAACGTCACCAGTGCATCGAAGGCCAGAAGCGCCCCCTGTGCCGGCAGTACCTTCAGCATACTCCAGGTGATGGCCGCATGCACATGGAAGGCGCGCAGTGCCGAACAGATTTCCGAGGCGGCCATCTCGAGTTCTTCGAGCGCGATTGTCCCGCTCTCCTCGCTCTTCAGGAAGAGCACACAGCGCTTCTTCGTATATGTCGCGAGCAGGTTGAGCTTGTGGACCGCATGCTCTCTCTCCTGCCCTTCGGTGCGCAGGATCTCCTCGCGGAACTCCCGGAAGTACGGCCGCAGTTCTTCAAGAAGTGCCTCGACCTCCCGGCGCAGGCGCTGGTGCATCGCCGCTGCTGTCTGCTGGCGGCGGAGATGCACTGTGCGCCGCAGATAGCGGCTCCTGCGCTCTAGTGCGCGGTTTGCCTGCGCGAGACTGCGCTGGCGTTCATGCAGCAGGCTCATGTCCTCATACCAGACGAGGGTGCCGCCACCCGGTACCTCCATCTTGGAGATGCGGCAGTCACGCCGTGCCCCCTGCTCCGGTGCTGCCTTCGAGACGAGGCGCACAGCCCCCCTTGCATCGAACAGCATGAGACCAAGCGATGCCTCGCGGAAGAACACCTCGTGATCGTGATTCGACGGCATGAGCCCCGTCCGCAAGCAGAGTTCGAGCAACAGCAGAAAGAAGCCCGCCGTCGTGAGTGTCACGTCGATGCGCACGGCAGGCAGAAAATTGTAAAAGATAGAATAGAGAAGGAACAGGATGCAGCACACGACAGGCAGCACCATCCGGAAGCGCCAGATTTTCTGCAGCTTCGCCTTGATCCAGAGGATTGCCAATGCCGTAAAGACTTCCAGGAACCAGAGGGTCCAGTAGGCATAGGCACCCCATTCAACCTCCTCTTCCCAGTCGCTGCCCTCCCTTTCCTGCGGGAACGAGAAGAACTGCTCATGCCAGTCATTCGTCAGGATGGCGATGGCCAGTGCGAGATTCAGGACGAGCAGTGCGAAAAGATGCACCGGAAGCCTCTGCGCGACAGCATCACGGTCGGCCACATGCGCAATCCATAGCAGTGCGACAGGCAGGGCCGCGCGGAAGATGTAATAGAGATACCAGAGCAGCCTCAGCAATGTCTCATCCGCATCCAGCACAGCCGGCTCGGCCATGTACTTCAAGAGGCGCACGGATTGCCAGGCGAGCAGCGCGGCAAGGAGCAGCCGGATGGCCCGGCGCGCGCCGCGGTGGAGGAAGCGCGCCCGGAGCGATTCACCCCAGAGCACGGTCAGAGCCGGCATGAGCACATATGCAAGATGGCGCAGCCAGACGACATCCATACCATCACCTCCATTCCACATTCCTACTCTCGAACATTCCCTCGCTGCATCTCTTATGATACAATGAGAATAACCCAATTTGAACGAGAATCCACCCTCGCGCACCAAGAAAGGGGATACGTATGATGACCCACCAGAAGGCACGCCTGACCACACGAAATCTCTGCCAATGCCTCGGCGCCTTCGCCCTGCTGCTGAGCGCCTCCTCCACAGCCGCCGGAGCAGATGCCAGCTTCCAAGAACTCGAGCAGCAGGGCACGCTTGACAAGCGAGAGCCTGCCCGTGCGGATGACGGAAAAAACTATCCGCGCCTTGTGCTACACGGCGACTACCGCTTTCTCTACGGCAAGGGACGCTTCCACGCAGATGTGCCCCAGGGCCTCGGCGGGTCATACCGACGCGTCGACCAGGATCACTTCCGCGCCGAACAGCGCCTGCGCATCTTCCCGTTCCTCGAAACGAGCGGGAGCACGAGCATCCGCACGATGCTTGAGGACAAGCGCGACCGCAAGGACGAATCGCGCCGGCAGCGCCTGAAGCTCTCACGCCTCTACGTACAGCATGAGAACGCCCACACGAAGCTCGAAGCAGGCCGCTTCAACTACTACCTCATGGACGGCAATGTCATCGACAAGCGCATCGACGGCCTGCGCTTCCGCACAGGAGACGTCGACTGGCCGCAGGGCAGCCTGGCCGTCTTTGTCGGCCGCACGACAGATGAGCCGGACAAACAGAAAGACGGTGTCTCGCTGCTCTGGAAGAAGCGCCTCGGCAAGATGGACGCCAGTACCGCCTATCTCGATTTCCGCCAGCGCGAGGACCTGCCGGCCAGCCTGCCAAAACTCCATAAGTCTGGGATAAAGGCAGGCCGCGATGGCGATGGCTTCGACCGCCAGCACATCGCCTCGCTCGCCGCCCACTACCATCCCACCGAAAAATGGGAGCTCGGGCTCGAGGTCCTGCATTCAGACGGCCGCCACAACGCCGACGATTACCGCGAATCAGAGCGCGGCTTCGTCGCACTCGTACAGTACGGGGTGCTCGATGAAGCGCGCGCCGGCAGCTTCTCGACCTGGCTCCGCTATTACGACCAACCATCGTCGTCCGTCCTCTACCCGACGATGGATGCCGACAGCACCTTCTTCCGGCGCCAGGGCTTCCGCGGCTGGGGTGTGCGCACTGACTACGTCATCGCGCCGGGCCTCAGCTGCGCCGTCGAGGGATTCCGCCTTGAGAACCGCAGTGAGGGGGCTCTGGTGCGCAACATGCACGAGTACATCCTCGGCACGAGCGTCACGGCCTACTTCTGACCTCGCGCAAACGTGCGTTTTAAGTACAATTTCAGGTACAATCAGGAGAATACCGTATCATCGCGCTCGCATTCATTCTGCGTCTCCGCGCTCGTCAGCCCCTTCTCGGCCGCTTCTACGGCAAGGCCGACCACGCTCTTGTGGCCGGTCTTTTCGAGCATATTGGTGATGTGGAAGCCGACCGTCCGCTTCGAGATGCCGAGCAGCTCGGCAATCTCCTCGCGCGACTTGCTGCGGCAGATGAGCTGCAGGATCTCGAGCTCGCGCTCCGTCAGGTTGGCCTCCGCCGCGCCGAACGTATCCCGGCCGCGGATGACCGGGAAGACGTGCTCCCCCGCCATCGTCCGCCGGATGCAGTCGATGAACGCCTCCCCCGCGGCTTCCTTATAGATGAAGCTGTCTGCACCAGCATCCCTCGCCCAGCCGACGAAGGCCAGCTCCGACATGCCCGTCATCATGACGACGCGGATCTTTGGGAAGCGCTCTTTGAGCCTGCGGCAGATCCGGATGCCGCTCGTGCGACTCTCCATGCAGATATCCATGAGCACCAGGTCCGGCCGATAGCGCAGGCATGCCTCCTCCGCCAGCTCGGCCAGCGCGCACGTCGCGCAGACGGCAATGTCCGGCACCGGCTCAAAAACCTTCTTGAGCCCTTCCAGCAAAATTTTCTGGTCGTCCACGAGCAGAATATCAATCATCGCACTCCCTCCAATTCCATCGCATTTCCTCTATTGTATCATAGAGCAAAGTGCAGGCGAAACTATTTTATCGCAGATCATAATACGCGAATACAAAAAAGCCGTTCCCCAAAAGGAGAAACGGCTTTTTGATTGTGCAAAATACGGCAACCCGCTTAGAGTCCGGCTTCCTCGCGCAGGATGGCAGCCTTGTCGGTGTGCTCCCACGGCAGGTCGACGTCGGTGCGGCCGAAGTGGCCGTAAGCGGCAGTCTGCTTGTAGATGGGGCGTCGGAGGTCGAGCATCTTGATGATGCCGGCCGGGCGCAGGTCGAAGTGCTTCTTGACAAGCGCCTCGATCGTATCCTCATCGACCTTGTTGGTGCCGAAGGTATCGACCATGATGGAGACAGGATGTGCGACGCCGATGGCGTAAGCCAGCTGGATCTCGCAGCGGTCAGCGAGACCGGCGGCGACAATGTTCTTGACGACGTAGCGGGCCGCATAGGCAGCACTGCGGTCAACCTTCGTCGGGTCTTTGCCCGAGAAAGCGCCGCCGCCATGGCGTGCCCAGCCGCCGTACGTGTCGACGATGATCTTGCGGCCCGTCAGGCCCGAGTCGCCCTGCGGTCCGCCGATGACGAACTTGCCCGTCGGATTGATGAAGATCTTCGTCGCGTCCGTCAGGAGTTCGGCCGGCACGATGGCCTTGATGACATGCTCGATGAGGTCCTTGCGAATCTGTTTGAGCTCGATATTCTCGTCGTGCTGCGTCGAGATGACGATCGTGTCGACGGCGACCGGCTTGCCATCTTCATAGAGCACCGTGACCTGCGTCTTGCCGTCCGGACGAAGATAGGAGAGCGTGCCGTCCTTGCGGACCTCGGCGAGGCGGCGTGCGAGGCGGTGTGCCAGCGCGATGGTCAGCGGCATGTACTCCTTCGTCTCATTCGTCGCATAGCCGAACATCATGCCCTGATCGCCGGCGCCGATGGCATCTTCGATGTCCATATCGCCTTCGCGCGCTTCAAGGGCCTTGTCGACGCCCTGTGCGATATCCGGCGACTGCTCGTCAAGCGAGACGAGAATGCCGCAGGTATCGGCATCGAAGCCGTACTTGGCGCGCGTGTAGCCGATTTCGCGCACCGTCTCGCGGATGATCTTCGGGATGTCGACGTAGCAGTGCGTCGACACCTCACCGACGACGTGTACCTGGCCCGTCGTCACGAGCGTCTCGCAGGCCACGCGCCCATTCGGGTCCTTGGCGAGGATAGCATCGAGGATGCTGTCCGAGATCTGGTCGGCCATCTTGTCCGGATGACCCTCCGTGACCGATTCCGAGGTAAATAACATGCGTTTCTTGCTCAAGAGAGAAACCTCCTTCTGTTGAATCCATACTACTGAAATACGGACGAATCCACTCAGCTCCAGAACGGCCTGCACGGACCAGCAAGCTCACCGCTCTTCCCGTACATCAGAAAAAGCTCTCTATAAAAGAGAGCTTTCTATCGCACTCTCATCTTATAGGCTGAACCTAAAGGAATTGGCACCGTTTTGACAAAGCGTCAATGGTTGCCGCGGTTTCATTGGGCCAGTCCCTCCGCCGCTCTGGATGTGAGTTCACTATTCTGTTTGTTGTATTCATCATAACGCATCCGCAGGGCCGCTGTCAAGCAAAAAATGAAGCAGGTTCATTTTTATTTCTCGTCGCGGAATTCGCGGATGACGACCTTCTCGGCCTGGTCGATCGTGCTGAGCTGGACGCTGACGACCTCGTGCGAGGAGGTCGGCACATTCTTGCCGACGAAGTCTGCACGGATCGGCAGTTCGCGGTGGCCGCGGTCGACGAGGACTGCGAGCTGGATGGCCTTCGGGCGGCCCATGTCGATGATGGCATCGAGCGCTGCGCGGATCGTGCGGCCCGTGTAGAGCACGTCGTCGACGAGCACGATTGTCTTGCCCGTGATGTCGACAGGCAGTTCCGTCTGATGAACGATTGGCTGATACGAGAGCGACGAGAGGTCATCGCGATAGAGCGTGATGTCGAGGACACCGACTGGCGGCTTCTTGCCCTCGATATGCTCGATATTGGCAGCGATGCGCTCCGCAATCGGCACGCCGCGCGTGCGGATGCCCACGATGACGATGTTGTCGACGCCCTTGTTGCGCTCGACGATCTCATGCGAGATGCGCGTCAGGGCGCGGCGAATCCCCTCGGAATCCATGATGACGGTCTTGTCGGTCAATACTGGCATAAAAATCCCTCCCAAACACAATCCGTTGATCGTTACGACTGCAAAGCACGATACACTCTTGCAGCTGCTAAACGTGCGATCAGCGCTGGAACTTGGCACGCAGTGCCCTGAGGATCTTCTCCATGTCCTCGGGCAGAGGTGCCGTGAAGGTCATACTCTCGCGCGTGCGCGGATGGGTCAGCGTGAGTTGCATGGAATGCAGCGCCTGCCCCTTGATGGCAAACGGGCAGGCCTTGCGCGGCCCGTACTTGGGATCGCCGAGCACGGGATGCCCGATGCTCGCCATGTGCACGCGGATCTGGTGCGTGCGGCCCGTCTCCAAGCGGCACTCGAGGAGCGTGTAGTCGCCGAAGCGCTCGAGCACGCGGAAGTGCGTGACAGCCGGCTTGCCGTGCTCATGCACGATGGCCATCTTCTTGCGGTCCGTCGGATGACGGCCGATGTCGCCCTTAATGACGCCTGCCTCCTCGCGGATGTTGCCGCAGACGATGGCCCAGTAGATGCGGTGCGCCGCCTTTGTGCGGATCTGCTCCGCGAGGTCGAGATGCGCCGCGTCGTTCTTGGCCGCGACCATGACGCCCGACGTGTCCTTGTCGAGGCGGTGGACGATGCCCGGACGGATCTCGCCGTTGATGCCGGAGAGATCCTTGCAGTGATAGAGCAGTGCATTGACGAGCGTCCCCGTGTAGATGCCCGTTGCCGGATGCACGACCATGCCGCGCGCCTTGTTGACGACGATGATGTCGCTGTCCTCGTAGAGGATGGCGAGCGGGATATCCTCCGGCAGGATTTCGACGGGCTTTGCCTCCGGCAGATGGAAGATGACTTCCTCCCCTGCCTGCAGCTTGTAGTTGGACTTGCGCACACGACCGCCGACGAGTGCCTGCCCCTCTGCGATGACCTTCTGGACATGGGCGCGCGAGAGCGCGGGCTCCATGCGCGTGAGGAAGCGGTCGAGACGCTCATCATCCTGGTCTGCTGTAAACACCTTCGTAGAATCTGACATATTCACTCATCCATTCCCTTTCTTCTCCTCCAGCTCCACGCCTGCTCCTATCTCATGCCTGCCATCCATCGCGCACTCTGTGCGCTCACGCATCTTTCATGCGGAACAGTATGGCAAAGACCATGCCTGCAACGCCGAGCACGATCGCAACATCGGCCACATTGAATACGGGCCAGATGCGGAAATCGAAGAAATCGATGACGAGGCCCTGGCGGATGCGGTCGATGAGATTGCCGACGGCCCCGGCAAGCATGGCAACACAGCCGTAGTAGAACGCTGCGGGCTGCCTTTTGAGCTGCCTGTGGTAGGCCATGAAGGCGATAAAGAGCGCCACCGCCGCGAGGACGAAGAACCAGCGCGCCTGCGGCAGCATGCCGAAGGCGGCACCAGGATTCAGCACGTAGGTGATGTGGAAGATATGTGGCACGACGGGCAGACTCTCACCGGGCAGGAAGTTCGCGCTGATGGCGTACTTCGTCAACTGGTCGGCGACGAGGATCAGGGCAAATAATACAAACGCCATGGCGCTGTCTCAGCCCTTCTGTACAGCATCAGCTGCAGGGGCATTCTCCTGTGGCGCAGCTGGATTTGCCTCAGCCTTCTCTTCCTGCTGCGGCGCAGTGGTCTGCTGGCGCGGCAGACGGTCGATGGCATCATGGAGCACAGCGAGCTCCGACTCAAGCGTTGCCTTGATCTGATAGAGGAACTGCGACTTGGCCTCGACGAGGCGGCAGTACTCGACAGTGGCGGACTTGACCTGGTGGTCAGCTGCCTCCACCATCTGGCGCGCCGAAATCTCAGCGTCACGGCGCATGTTCTGGCACTCCTTCGCCGTGCTCTCGCGCAGGTTCTCTGCGTGCTGCTTGGCCGTGTCCGTGACCTCATTGGCCGTCTTCTGCGCAATCAGCAGCGTCTCCTTGAGATTGTTCTCGAGCTTCTGGTACTGCGCATTGTCCTTCTTCATGCGGGCGAGTTCTTCCTTGAGGTTGTCGTTCTCGCGGAAGAGTTTCTCGTAGTCGTTGACGACCTGGTCGAGGAAGTCATCGATCTCATCTTCGTTGTAGCCGCGGAAGCTGCGCTTAAATTCTTTGTTGTGGATATCGAGTGGTGTAAGCAAAATCAAGATCTCCCATCTATATGAATGAGTCTGTGAATCCATGCATCTGTGGCCCGTCTGTACTCGTCAGATGTAGCGCTTGAGCACGACAACGGTGCGGCCCTTCTTCGTCTGGCCGCGGACTTCCGCGACCTCGAGGCGGCCGCGGCCGCGCATCGAGATGATGTCGCCCTCTTTGACCGTCTGCGACGCGCTCTTGACCGGCTGCCAGTTGAGCTTCATCTTGTCAGCGGCGATGTCAGCGGCCGCGCGACTGCGCGACGAACCGAAGCCCGAGGCCGCGATCGAGTCGATGCGCAGCGAGGCGACCGTCGCGCGGATCTCCTTGCAGCGCTCCTCGCGCGGCGCAATGTCCGCAAGGTCTGCCATCTCGCAGCTGACGCCAACGGCGCCGATCTTCGTGAGGTTCTGGAGCAAGTACTCTGCCATCTTGCTGTCGCAGAGTATGCGCACAGAATCCGCTGTCACCAAGAGGTCACCGAGGCGGTCCCGTTCAATGCCAAGCCCCATCAGGGCGCCGAGCACATCGCGGTGGCTCAGGCGTGCAAACTGACCGTTCCACGATGCCTTGAGGCAGGCGATGTCAAAGCCAGCGGGCGTGCCGGCGAAGTCCTCGTGGATGTACATCGCACGCGCGCGTTCCGCACCCTGATAGCCGCCGCCGAAATCGACGCGCAGCCCCGGATAGTTGGCTGCCACCGTCTCTGCGATTTCCTGGCCGTACGGGTCTAGGAAGCCGCTCAGGCGGAATTTCTGGCTGCGCTGCACGGCCTCTGCGAGGTCGACGAGCTTGACGACCGTCTCCTCGCCTTCCGTGCCCTTGTAAAACCGTATGAGTTTTTCTTTCTGTTCACTTGCCATATATGCTTCTCTTACTTCTTTTCTTACTTCTTACTTTTCCCTAAGTCCTTCGACTTCTCCGTCGCAGCAATCACGGCGTCAATCAGCGCGCCGCGCAGACCGCGATTCTCGAGCACGCGCACACCGGCAATCGTCGTGCCGGCCGGACTCGTGACCTGATCGCGCAGGGCGTCCGGATGCTTCCCCGTCTCGAGGACCATCTTTGCCGCTCCGTAGACGGTCTGCGCCGCCAAGAGCGTCGCATCGTCGCGCTTGAGGCCCGCGGCCACGCCGCCGTCCGACAATGCGTCGATGAGCAGGAATACGTAGGCCGGACCGCTGCCTGAGAGCCCCGTCACGGCGTCCATCGCGGTCTCCGTGACTTCGATGGCGCGGCCGACCGAAGACAAGAGCTCCGCGACGATGGCGGACTCCGCCTCTCCCGCGCGCGTGCCGCAGGCAAAGGCCGACATGCCGGCGCCGACAGAGAGCGGCGTGTTCGGCATGATGCGCACGACAGGCTGCTCCGCAAACGACGCTTCCAATACATCGAGCGTCAGTCCTGCGACGATTGAGAGGATCAGCGTCGTGCCCTTCACCTTGTCCTTGACCTCTGCGATAGCCTTGGCCGCGGCCTGCGGCTTGACGGCGAGGAAGAGGACATCGACATGGCCGAGGAACGAGTCCGCTCCCACGCTCGCGTGGATGCCGTACTGCTCAGCGAGCTGCTGGCAGCGCGCTGCCTTGTGGTCCGATACGTAGATGTTCTCGCGGCTGACTGTCCCCTGCGTGATGCCGGCGACGATGGCCTCTGCCATCGCGCCGCCGCCGATGAAACCGACGCGCAAATCCATGCTCATAGAAAAGCCCCCTCAGACTTTACAGTATCCCTAGTATTCTTGAGTATTCTTGCGGATGCGATGCACTCACTTCTTGAGCCAGGGCATCTCTGCCGACACCTTGCGCTCCTCTTCCGTATACGTCACATTGACATTGCTCGGCGCGCAGAGGAAGACATTGTGACCGACTTTCTTGATCTCGCCGTTCAGGGCATACGTCGTGCCGCTGATGAAGTCGATGATGCGCTTAGCTGCCTCAGCATCCGTGTGCTCGAAGTTGATGACGACTGGCTTGCGCTCGCGCAGATTGTTCGCGACCTGCTGTGCATCGTCAAACGTCTTCGGCTCGATGATGATGACCTTCATCTGCGCCGCCACGACATTCTCCCGGACCGAAGCACCAGAATGAAGATTGACTACATTGCTTGTCTCTTTCTCCTGATGATCTCGATTGCTCCCCAACGTTTCTTCCTCCCTCTGCTCTGCAGCGCGCTTCTGGCTGCGCTCCCGCTCTCTCTCTTCTTCTTCGGCCAAGGCCAGCTTTTCGTCCTCATCTGGATCCGAGAGGCCAAACTTGCCACAAATCTTATCGATCACATTCATCTGAAACACTCCTCGATTTCTCTTTGTATGGTCTAGTACTGACGCGGGCCGAAGATTGCGGTTCCCACGCGGACGATGTTGGCCCCTTCTTCTACGGCAATCTGGTAATCATGCGTCATACCCATCGATAAATAGGATATATTCGCTGTCTTGAAGGGAATCTCCTTTACCTGCTGGAAAATTTCATACATCTCGTGGAACAGCGGGCGGCATTTCTCGACATCATCGTAATTCGGCGCGATGCACATGAGGCCGCGCAGGCGCAGGTTCGGCAATTCATCGACGAGGTCTAAGAGCGGGCGCAAATCCTCCTTGTAGATGCCCGACTTGCTGTCCTCCTTCGCGAGATTGACCTGCACGAGGATATCCTGGCACTTGCCGATCTTGCGGGCTTCCTTGTCGAGGGCGCGCGCGAGGTGCTCTGTGTCGACCGAGTGGATCAGACTGAAGTACTTGACAGCCTGCTTGGCCTTGTTGGTCTGCAGGTGGCCGATGAGGTGCCAGGTGACATCGCGGTCGAGGACATCGAATTTGCTCTTAGCCTCCTGGATGCGATTCTCACCGATATCGGTGGCACCGGCGTCAATAGCCTCGCGCATCGCTTCGACATCGTGGTTCTTCGTGACAGCGACGAGCTTCACAGGCGTGTCCTTCGGCACGCGCGTGCGGCGCGCCATGGCATCCTGGATATTCTGTTCAACTTGATGGAGATTTTCTGCAATCATGAGACTTCCCCCGTTTGTATTGGTAACTGGTATAAAAGAAAAATAAAATGATTCCATTGGCAGGAGCGCCGCTCAGCTGCGCAGAGCGATGACGGCGCCGAGACGCCCCGTCTGGCCGCCATCTGCGCGATAGGAGAAGAAATCCTCGTGGTGGCAGGCCGTGCAGGTGCGCGCCTCGTCGATATGCTCCCGCAGGACGCCAATCTCCTCGAGCTGCAGGCGGTTGGCCGCCCAGAGGCTCAAGTGCGTGCCGCCCACCGCATCTGGATGCGAGAAGAGCGCCGCCTCATGGCCTGAGAAGGCCTCTTGGAACTGGCGCTCGACCTCAGGACCGACCTCGTAGCAGCACGGGCCGATCGATGGGCCGATGGCCGCGAGGACATCCTCTGGCCGCGTGCCAAACTCCCGCTGCATGCGCAGGACGGTCTTCGCCGCGATGCGGCGCACCGTGCCCTTCCAACCGCCGTGCGCGATGCCGACAGCCCGATGAACGGGGTCGAGCAGCAGGATGGGCGTGCAGTCGGCAAAGCAGAGCAGGAGCGGCAGTCCCGGCTCGTCTGTGATCAGCGCATCCGTCTTGGCGATAGAGTCCGCATAAGAAAGAGCGCCGCGGCCGGCATCGCTGCGGCCGACGCGCTGTATCGCCTCGCCGTGCACCTGCTCCGGTGTCACGAGCTGCGAAGCGTCGAGGCCGAGTGCCGCGAGGTAGCGGCGGCGGTTTTCGGCGACATCGGCGGGATCATCCCCGACATGGAGGCCGAGGTCCAGCGAATCCCACGGGGATTTGCTGACGCCGCCCCTGCGGCAGGAAACGCCATGGACGGCAATATCCTCGGGAAACGAGGAGAAATGACCGCTGTATATGCGATGGACAGGGTCGATCTCAATCAGAGAAAAGCTCATCGAAACACCTCCAGAACGACAAGATGACAGAATGACAGTGTGACAGGATGGTCTTACCGATCAGCAGACGCCGCAGCGGTGGCATCCCTCAAAACACGGGATGGTCGGCTTCAACTCTGCCGCCCGCTTCAGTTCTTCATAAAGGTACGACTTCTTGAAGCCCATGTCAAGGCGCTCCCACGGGAAAATCTCCGACTCAGGCCGCTTGCGGTAGAGATAGAACGCCGGGTCTAGGCGCATCTCCTTCATCGCGCGCTTGAACGATTTGCTGCCACCGAGCTCATGCGCGAGCACGAGCGCCTCGCCGACGCGGCGGTCGCCGCGCGAGAGCACGCCCTGGATATAGGCTTCCTTCGGCGACTCGATATTGACGACGACGTGCTTGCGGCGGCGCAGCGTCTTCTCTAGGCGCTTCAGCCGCTTCTCGACGACCTTGCGGTCGGCCATCGGCTCCCACTGGAACGGCGTGAACGGCTTCGGGATGAAGGGATTGACGGAGAGCGTCAGCGTGCCCTTGCTGCCGCGCTCTTCCATGTAGTCCTTGAGGCGCTCAGCGAGGTCGATGATGGCATCGATATCCTCTTCCTGCTCGAACGGCAGTCCGACCATGATGTAGAGGCGAAAATTGCGGATGCCGGCCGAGAGGCCGAGATCCATCGAGTGGAACAGATGGTGCTCCTCGATGCCCTTGTTGATGACGGCGCGCATGCGGTCACTGCCGGCCTCTGGCGCCATCGTCAGCGTCTTGAGGCCGGACTCGGCCAGCGAGTCGACGAGCTCCTTCGTCACTGAGTCAGCGCGGAACGAGGCGACGGACATCGAGAGGCCTTCCCCTAAGATATCCTTGCAGAGCGCATCAATCTCGGGATAATCGGAAATAGCCGCGCCCATGAGGCCGATGCGCTTGCGATACTTGAGCGCTTCCTGCACTTCTTCGTTGATGACGGCGAGCGAGCGATTGCGCGGCTTGCGGAAACAATAGCCCGCCATGCAGAAGCGGCAGTGGCGGCCGCAACCGCGCGCCGTCTCGATGAGATAGAAGTTGAACTCCGTATTGTCGGTGACGACAACGGTGTGCGCGGGATACGCGTCGAGATCGTGCACCCACTGGCGCGCGACAGCCTTCGGCGCCCCGGGGAGCGGCTCGATGGCCGTCAGATGCCCTTCGCCATCGTAATGATGCGCGTAGAGCGAGGGCACGTAGACGCCCGGCACGGCGGCGAGCTTCTGCAAAGTCTCCCGGCGCGAGAGCCCCTCTCGCTTTGCCTCGTGGTAGACGTCCATGAAGGCCGGCACGACAACCTCGCCTTCGCCGATGATAAAGGCATCAAAGATCGCCGCGAGCGGCTCAGGGTTGAACGTCGGACACGGACCGCCCGCGATGAGGATGGGATCGCGTTCGCCGCGCTCCGCGGCCTTCGCCTTGACCTTGCCCAAAGCGAGCAGCTGCAGGATGTTGAAGTAATCCATCTCGAACGAGACGGCAAAGCCCAGCACCTCAAAGTCATAGAGCGGAGACTGTGTCTCCATGCTCATGATTGGCGTGCGCGTATTCTCATAGCGCGCGATCTTCGTGCGCTCCGGCAGGAAGACGCGCTCACAGGCCGTATCGCCGCGCTTGTTCAAGAGGTCATAGATGATGTGGAAGCCGAGATTCGACATGCCGACGAAGTAGGAATTGGGATAGACGAGGGCAAAGCGCGTCCTCGTGCCCACGGGATAGACATAGTATCCCTGCTCCTCCTGCAGCTGTTCCTTCAGCTCTCGTTTCAATTCCCAATCCAAGTGATCATCCTCCGTGCTGACCCGTACCCCGGCCAATCATTTCTCATTTCTTTTCATGCGGTTCATGCGTTTCATGCACCTCGACACCCTTGCCGTGCTCGCGCTGCTTGCGCTGCTGCATGTTCTGCAGCTCTTCGAGGAAGCTCGAGATGTCGGCAAACTTGCGGTAAACAGAGGCAAAGCGGATGTAAGCGACGTCATCGAAGTCCTTGAGGTGCTCCATGACGAGGCGGCCGATGTCCTGCGAGGAGATTTCGCGGTCCATCGTGTTGCGGATATCGCGCTCGATCTCATTGACGAGGTTCAGGATGCGCTCCATCGAGATATCGCGCTTGTCACACGACCGTATGATGCCGTTGAGGATCTTGTCGCGCTTGAATACCTCGCGGCGGCCATCGTGCTTGATGACCATGAGCGGGAGCTTCTCGACGACTTCGTACGTCGTGAAGCGCTTGCCGCAGGCACTGCACTCGCGGCGGCGGCGTATCGTCATGCCGTCATCCGTCGCGCGCGAGTCGATGACGCGGCTGTCTTCGTGTTTACAATAGGGACATCTCATACTTACACCTTCTTTACCTGCTTTGGCTGTCTGCGCGGGCGCACGAGACACTTCGGCCCGTAGCCGATGAGATCTTCGCGATGGCCGAGATGCAGGGCCTTGCGGACGATCTCGTGATTCTTCGGCAGCCAGTACTGCATGAGGGCCCGCTGCATCCTCTTCTCTTCGTAGCTCTTAGCCGAGTAGACCTTCTCGCCCGTCATCGGGTCTATCCCTGTATACCACATGCAGGTCGATAGCGTGCCCGGCGTCGGGATGAAGTCCTGCACCTGCTGCGGATGGTAGCCCATGTCGCGGATGAACTCAGCGAGCTCGATGGCATCGCTGAGCTCCGAGCCCGGATGGCTCGACATGAAGTACGGCACGAGGTACTGCTTCTTGCCGAGCCGCTCGTTCATGCGGCGGAACTTCTCGACGAAGCGCAGGTAGACGGCGCGGTTCGACTTGCCCATGAGTCGTGTCACGCGGTCGGAGATGTGCTCCGGCGCAATCTTGAGCTGGCCGCTGACATGGTACTTGCAGAGCTCGTAGAGGAAATCGTCCTTGGCGAGCAACAGGTAGTCGAAACGGATGCCGGAGCGCACGAATACCTTCTTGACGCCCGGCAGGCTGCGCAGTTCGCGCAGCAGCTTGATGTAGTCGCTGTGGTCGGCCACGAGCATCTTGCACGGCTCCGGCGAGAGGCACGGCTTGCCGCGGCAGGTGCCGCGCTTGAGCTGGCCATCGCATGAGGTGCGGCGGAAGTTTGCCGTCGGGCCGCCGACATCGTGGATGTAGCCCTTGAAGCCCTTGAGCTTCGTCAGAATTTTCGCCTCGCGCAGGAGCGACGCATGGCTGCGGCGCTGGATGATGCGCCCCTCGTGCGAGATGATCGCACAGAAGTTGCAGCCGCCGAAGCAGCCGCGCTGCGAGACAAGGCTGAACTGGACTTCCTTGATGGCCGGCACGCCGCCGGCCTTCTCGTAGATGGGATGATAGGTGCGCATGTAGGGCAGGTCGTAGACCTCATCCATCTGCTCCTCCGTGAGCGGCAGAGCCGGCGGATTCTGCACGACGCACCATTCATCATTCTGCTGCACGAGGCGCCTGCCGCGTATCGGATCCTGCTCGAGGTACTCGAGCTTGAATGCCTCAGCAAAGCGCTTCTTGTCCGCGCGCACCTCCGCAAAGGACGGCAATTCGAGATAATCCCAGGCATAATCCTTATTGGGCACGCGATAGCACGTGCCCTGGACGTCCTGGATATTCTCCACCTCGATGCCCTGCTGGAGGTCAGCAGCAATCTCGATGATGGCGCGCTCCCCCATGCCGTAGATCAGGAGGTCGGCCTGGCTGTCGACGAGGATGGAGCGGCGTATCGCATTCGACCAGTAGTCGTAATGCGCCATGCGCCGCAGGCTCGCCTCGATGCCGCCGATGATGATGGGCACATCTGGGTAGAGCTCACGCAGGCGGTTGCAGTAGACGATCGTCGCGCGCTCTGGCCGATGGCCGGCCTGGCCGCCCGGCGAATAAGCATCTTCATTGCGGACTTTCTTGGCCGCCGTGAACTTGTTGAGCAGGGAATCCATGTTGCCAGCCGAGACGAGGAAGCCGAGGCGCGGCTTCCCGAGGCGGTCAAAGTCCCTCGTCGTATGCCAGTCCGGCTGCGGGATGATGCCGACCTTGTAGCCGTGCTTCTCGAGCAGACGGCAGATGATGGCCGGGCCGAAACTCGGGTGGTCGACATAGGCATCACCCGAGATGAAGACGAAATCGAGCTCGTGCCAGCCGCGCTCTTCCATGTCGCGCCGGCAGATTGGTAAGAATCCCTGCATCAGTTGTCATCCTTCGTGAACGTCTTATTGGCAACCTGACCCGTCTTGCCGGCCGTGCCAAGGTCCTTGCCGTTGACCGAGAACGAAACGGCACCGGCATCGCCGACGCGCACCGTGACCTTGTCCGTGCCCTTCCAGGTCTGGCTGTCGCCCTTCTTCAGGGTGCCCTCGTAGACGACTTTGCCATCGGCCTTGACCTCGAGCCAGCAGTCAGCCGTGAAGTTAGCCGTGACTTCAACGCCGTCGTACGTCTTCGGAGCCGGCGTCTCCGCCTGCTGCTGTGCAGCTGGAGCAGGCTTTGCGCTGTCATCGCTGCCCGACAACGCATAGACCGCACCAGCGAGCACGATGAGCACAGCGGCCACGATGGCGATGAGCTTGCCGTTCGAGCGCTTCGGCTCGTTGAAGTCCTGCGCCTTGAGACGCGGAGCCGCCTTCTTCGTCTGCTGTGGCTTGACAGCAGCCCTTGGCTTCACATGCTTCGGCTGGGCGGGAGCCGCCTTCTCTTCAGGAGCCAGTGCCTTCCTCTCGCGCTTCGGCGCTTCTGCCTTCACTGGGGTTTCGGCTTTTTCTTCGGGTTTCTCGGCTTTCGGCGCTTCCTTCTCGGAAGCAGCCGCTCTCTGCACAGGCTTGGCAGGTGCCTTCTTGGGGGCTGCAGGCGCAGCCGGAGCTGCCGGAGCTGCTGTTGCCGTGCCCTCGTGGCGCTCTGCCGTGAACGCCTGCACGAGCGCATTCGCGTCGAGCTTCAGGAAATTCGCATAGCTGCGGATGAAGCCCTTCGTGTAGACATCGCCCGGCAGTTCATCGTACTCGCCCTTCTCGATGTATTCAATGTATAGCGCACGGATGCTCGTGCCCTTCTCAATATCCTTATAGGTAAGACCTTGTTTTTCCCGCGCCTCGCGCAGTGTATCTCCTAACATCGTGATATTCCTCCTTGAAATGATGTGCGCATCGCACCTCATTTCATTATACATGATTGTTTTTCTGAAAACAAATTTATGTTGACAAAAATACAGGCAAGCATCAGACTGCCTGCCTGCGGATATCATGGACAGCCTGGCAGAGCGCCTGGCTGAAGGCTTCGATCTCCTCTTCCGTCGTGAAGCGACCGAGCGTCACGCGGATGGCTGTCGCTGCCCGCGCCGATGCCTGCCCCATCGCCGTCAGGACGTGCGACGGCTCGAGGGAGCCTGCGCTGCAGGCGCTGCCCGCCGAGACAGCAAAGCCCATGAGATCGAGGCGTATGAGTAGTGTCTCATGGTCGACGCCATCGATGGCGAGGTTCAGATTGCCCGGCAGGCGGCCTTCGCGCGGGCCGTTGCCTTGCACGCCGGGGATTTCCAGCAGTTTCTCGAAGAGATGGTCGCGCAGTCCCTGCAGGCGCGCGCTCTCCTCCGCAAGCTCCGCCGCTGCAATGGCAGCAGCCTCGCCAAGGCCGACGATGCCCGCCGTATTCTCCGTGCCTGCCCGCAGGCCGCGCTCCTGCTCGCCGCCATGGATGAACGGCGCGAGCTTGTGGCCGCGGCGCAGATAGAGCGCACCGATGCCCTTGGGCCCGTAGAGCTTGTGCCCAGAGAGCGAGAGCGCATCGACCTGCCACTCCTTGACCGAGACGGGAATGTGGCCGATAGCCTGCACGGCATCCGTGTGGAAGAAGACACCGTGCGCCCGGCAGATGGCGCCGATCTCAGCGATGGGCTCGATAGTGCCGACCTCGTTGTTGGCCGCCATCACCGAGACGAGAAAGGTATCAGGGCGCAGCGATGATTCGACGGCTTCGGGCTGTACACGCCCTTCGCTGTCGACATCGAGGTACGTCACCTCGATGCCAGAGGGCAACGCCTCACAGGCGCGCAGCACTGCATGATGCTCGACCTTCGTCGTGATGATATGGCCGCCGCCATGGCGCAGTGCCTCTTCCGACAAGGAGCGGATGACCCAGTTGTCGCTCTCACTGCCGCCGCTCGTGAAGAAGATCTCATCCGGCTCCGCACCTAGGAGCGAGGCAAGCTGGCGGCGCGCCTGGCTCACGGCCTGACGCGCCTCGCGTCCAAAGGAATAGAGGCTCGAGGGATTGCCGTACTGCTCACAGAAATACGGCAGCATCGCCTTGAGCACGCGTGCGTCGACCGGCGTCGTCGCCGCGTAGTCCAGATAGACAGGCTTCATCGCGCGCACCCTACTTTCTTCGGATTGTCCGGCTGATCCACGCAGAGGTCGTAGAGCGTGATGTGGTTGAGCACATTGCTGATGCTGTCACAGACCTTCTCCCAGACGCCGCGCGTCACACAGGCGCAGGCCCTGTCACACGGCTGCTCAGAGGACTCGGCGCTCGTCAACAGGCAGTCGACGAGCGCAATGGGCCCCTCTACCGTCGTGATGATCTCGCCGATCGTGATGTCCTTCGGGTCGCGCGCGAGCATGTAGCCGCCCTGCGCCCCGCGCACGCTCTTGACAATGCCGGCCCTGCGCAGCGGCGCCATGAGCTGTTCGAGATAGTTCTCTGAGAGTCCCTGGCTCGTCGCGATGCTCTTCAGGGATACAGCACCCTCGCCGTAGCGCAGTGCCAGCTCGTAGAGCGCCGTCACACTGTATCTTCCTTTCGTCGATATCTTCATGATGCACCTCATATCTAGAATGAAACGGAATTCCGAGTAAATACCTTGGATTTATATTGACAATATAGCAGAAATGACCCGAGGTGTCAAAATATCCCGGATTCCCTTGCTGCAAGTATGCGTGAGAGGAAATTCAGAAGCGCTCCGGCCAGCACTTCTTGAGATAATCGTGCAGCGCCTTCTCACGGCCGAGGTCTGTCGGCTCGTAGTAATGCGCCGTGCGGATCTTGTCGGGCAAGTACGCCTGCTCTTTGAAGTGGCCCGGGTAGTCGTGCGGGTAACAGTACGACTGGCCGTGACCGAGCGCCGCGGCACCCTTGTAGTGCGAGTCGCGCAGGTGCTTTGGCACCGTGCCGCAGTCCTTCGTGCGCACATCCTTCAGGGCCGCATCGATGCCGAGGTAGGCGGCATTGCTCTTCGGTGCCGAGGCGACGTATGTCACAGCCTGCGCCAACGTGATGCGCGCCTCCGGCATGCCGATGAACTGCACAGCCTGCGCGGCGGCCATCGCGAGTGTCAGGGCCATCGGGTCGGCATTGCCGACATCTTCCGACGCACAGATGACGATGCGCCGCGCGATGAATTTGACATCTTCGCCCGCTGCGAGCATGCGCGCTAGGTAATGGAGTGCCGCATCCGGGTCACTGCCGCGCATGCTCTTGATGAAGGCCGACGCTGTGTCGTAGTGATTGTCGCCCGTCTTGTCATAGCGCTGCACGCGCTCACCCGTGATTTCCTCGAGCATATCGAGCGTAATGGCGCCGCCCGATACCGGCAGCATCGCCGCCGCGCCCTCGAGCAGGTTGAGCGCCATGCGGGCATCGCCGCCCGCCATCTGCGCCATGGCCTTCAGGACCTCGTCCGCAGCCTCGATATGCTGCCCGCCGAGGCCGCGCTCACTGTCGCCGAGCGCCCGGCGCAGGACCTCGACGAGCTGCGCATCCGTCAGCGGATAGAGCCTGACGATGCGCACGCGCGAGAGCAGCGCGTGGTTGACCTCGAAGAACGGATTCTCTGTCGTCGCGCCGATGAGGATGAGCCTGCCGTCCTCAACGTACGGCAGCAGCACATCCTGCTGGCTCTTGTTGAAGCGATGGATCTCGTCGATGAAGACGATCGTGCGGCGCTGATAATAACGACGCGCCTCATCAGCCTCCTTGACGATGCGGCGCAGGTCGCTGATGCCAGCCGAGACAGCATTGAGCTTCTCAAAGGCGCTGTCCGTCATCTCAGCGATCATCTGCGCGAGCGTCGTCTTGCCCGTACCCGGCGGGCCATAGAAGATAATGGACGGAATCTGGTCTGTCTCGATCATGCGGCGCAGGAAATGGCCGCGGCCCACAGCCTCCTGCTGGCCGATGAATTCCTCGAAGTTGCGCGGACGCATGCGGCGTGCAAGCGGCAGGAAGGCGCGCATGGCCCCGCTACCAGCTGCCTGAGCTTTCTTCCCTGCCTGGACGCGCGAATCGGCTGGCGGCTCCGCGAATAGGTCCAGGCTTTCCTTGTCGTTATCCATGGTGCTCACCTCAGCGTCCCGTCGAGCCGAAGCCGCCCTTGCGCACTTCGCCCGCACCGGCTTCATCGCCATCTACCGCCAGGTACTTCATAAAGATGCCCTGCGCGATGCGCTCGCCGCCCTCGATCGTCACGGCCGCCTTGCCGCGATTCCAGAGCGCGATGAAGATGTGACCCTCGTTCTCTTCATTATTGTAGTAATCGGCATCGACGATGCCGACATGATTGGCGAGCATGAGGCCGCGCTTTATAGCCATGCTCGAGCGAATGTGGATGGTCAGCACCTCGTCGCGCTGCATGTACGCCTTGAGTCCCGTCGGCACCATCGCCAACTGTCCCGGCTCGACGACGACCGTGCGCGCTGCCTGCAGGTCGTAGCCAGCACTCGCCGCCGTCTTGCGCTGCGGCAGATCGATGCCGCGACCCTGATACTTCGATACGATCTCGAAACCTCTCGTCTTCATCTCAATCTTCCTTTCGTTTTCGTTCTCGTCTCATCTCTATCGCCTTTATCACTTGTATCGTTTCACGATGTGTCGCTTCCAGTACACGACAAAAGGCCCTTCCCATCAGAAATGGAAGGACCTTCAAAGAAACATCGAGGCATTGTGTTTCAGGCATTCTCCGGTTTCTTTTCCGGATGCTCCGCGCCAAACATCCCCGCAATCGGATGCGCCGGCGTGATCGTCGAGATGGCGTGCTTGTAGACCATCTGCTGCTTGCCCATGACATCGAGCACGACCGTGAAGTTGTCGAAGCCGCGCACACTGCCCTTGATCTGGAAACCGTTGACCAGATGGATGGTCACGGGAACATTCTCTTTGCGCACCTGATTGAGGAAGCTGTCCTGCAGATTGATTGCCTTGTTGGGCATAAAACCCCACCTTTCTACGTTTCTACGTTTCTACATTTCTGAATCTCTGAATCTCTACGTTCTTCTCTTGTTCGAGTCCCGACGCATGCTGCCAGGCATCGTGCCCGACATTGCTCATCTTTTATTTCTTTTCGCTCATTCTGGCAAAAATCCTGCCATATCCGTCAAAATCCTTTGCAAAAGTTCATCTGCCGTGCAACCTTCCGGCTCGTACCAGTGGATGTACTTCATCTTGCGGTACCAGGTCATCTGGCGCTTGGCGAAGTGGCGCGTGCCCGTCTTGATGGCCTCAACGGCCTCCTCGCGCGTGATCTCGCCCGCGAGATAGGAGGCCATCTCCTTGTAGCCGATTCCCTTCATCGCGGGCATCTCGCGCGTGACGCCCCGGGCTAGCAGCCCCCGGACTTCCTGCTCAAGGCCTGCCTCCACCATGCGGTCTACGCGCTCGTTGATGCGCGCGTAGAGAAGCTCACGCTCCCAGCGCAGGCCGATGACGAATGCATCGTAGTAGAGATGCGCCTGCATGTCCTCCGCCGTCTCATCGAACGCCTTTTCGCGCGAGATCGTCTCGCCGAAATGCGCAACCTCGAGCGCGCGGATGACGCGCCGCGGATTCTTCGTATCGACAGTTGCCGCCGCTGCGGGGTCTTCCCGTTTGAGCCGCGCAACGACAGACTCGAGGCCTTCCTTTTCGATGAGCTCCTTCATCTGCTGGCGGAAGGATGCGTGCTCTCCCGTCTCGTTGAACTGGTAATCCTCGAGCAGCGCCTTGATGTAGAGGCCCGTGCCGCCCGCGAGAATGGGCACCCTGCCCTGCTCATTGAGGCGGTGGATGATTGCCTTGGCCTGCTGCTGGAAGAGCGGCACACTATAGGCCTCATCGGGGGCACAGATGTCGATGAGATGATGCGCGACGCCCTGACGCTCCGCTTCATCCGGCTTAGCCGCGCCGATGTCAAAACCGCGGTAGACGAGCATCGAGTCGCCTGACAAGATCTCGGTGTGCAGTGCCTTCGCGAGCTCGACGGACAGTGCCGTCTTGCCCGAAGCCGTCGGCCCGAGGATGACGATGAGTTTCTCGCGCCTTGCTGAGGGTACGGTTGACACAGGCCCCATCAGAGCACCCGTTTCCCGCCCGGCTCGATGATGTGGACTTCTGCGCGCGACATCGCCTCTGTGATCTCCTTGTAGTGGCGTACATCCTGATTGATGATTGGCCACGTGTTGTAGTGAATGGGGATGACGTGGCGCACATTGAGGAGCTGCGCCGCAAGAGCGGCATCCTCAAGGCCCATCGTATAATTGTCGCCAATAGGCAGCAAGGCATAGTCGAGCGCATCCTTCTGGCCGATGAGCTCCATGTCGCGGAACAGCGCCGTATCACCGGCAAAGTAGACGACTTTGCCGCCCATGTAGACGACGTAACCGCAGGCCACACCGCCTGCAACGCCTGCGCTGTGCTGCGCGAGCGTCATGCGGACCTTGCCGAACGGCAGCGTCAGCGAGCCGCCGAGGTTCATCGGGTACTGCTTGAGGCCGGGCTTGCGCTCCTCGCAGAGCGCGAGCACCTCCGGGATGGCGACGATGGCCGCTCCCGTGCGGGCCGCGATCTCCGGCGCATCGCCGAGATGGTCGCTGTGCGCATGGCTGACGAGGATGTAGTCGCAGTCCACATCAGCGGCAGCGATAGCAGCTTTTGGGTTGCCCGTCAGGAATGGGTCGAAGAGTACCTTGTACTGACCGTCATCCAGCAGGAAACAAGAATGGCCATAATATGTAAGCGTGAGCATCTGTTCCAACTCCTTTCAATCTATGCTATGATTATAGCACACACCCCTAGTGAAATCGAGGTCTTACCATGAACAACATGAACAATATGAACGACGTGAACGGCAGGGATAACGCAGCCACTCGCCCTGCCATCCTGCAGTTGCCGCAGCTTTGCCTGCAGGGCGCCCTCTCCTGTTTCCAGCAAGCCTGCCTGCTCGTCGTTGGCGGCCGCGCACCGGAAGTCGAATGGCTCCGCAAGGCATCTGAGGGGCGCATTGTCTGGGCCGTCGATCACGGCCTTGATGCCTGTCTAGCTGCCGGCATCGTGCCGCAGCGCCTCATCGGTGACGGCGACAGCGCCGCACCCGCTGCCTGGCACTTCGCCGAGAAAAAAGGCATCCCTATCGAGAAATTCCCGCCCGAGAAAGACGACACCGACACACAGCTTGCACTCAGGATTGCAAAAGAAGCTGGATTCCCGGCAGCCATCGTCACCGGCGCATTCGGCGGGCGCTTCGACCACGCGCTCTCCACCGTGATGAGCTGCGCCTTTGCGCCGCTGCCGTGCCTGCTCGCCGATGAGCGCGAGGCTATCTTCTTTGTGCACGGCGGGGAATCCGTTACATGTACCCCGGAATCAGCCCCCAAGGCCATCTCCCTGCTGCCGCTGACAGGAAGCTGCCGGGGCGTGAACCTCACGGGCATGCACTGGCCGCTTGCGGGCGCGACACTGGAAGCACGCAGCATGCGCGCCGTCAGCAACGTGCTCGCCGAGGACAGCAGCTCTCTCTCCGTCTCACTCACAGACGGCCTGCTCGGCGTCTACTTCGTCTGGCGCGAATGACAAGATCAGCAGAAGCGGCGCTGACGCACGGCCTCGTAGAGCACGACGGCTGACGATACGCCGACATTGAGCGACTCCGCCCGGCCGTACATCGGGATGTAGACCTTCGCCGCCGCGCGCAGCAGGGCCTCCGAGACGCCATTGCCCTCATTGCCGAAGGCAATCAATGAGCCCCTGCGGAAGTCAACCGCAAAATGCGGCTTGGCCAGCGCATCGAGTGCCGTCGCGAGGAGCTGGCAGTCTGCCGCCTCTGCAAAGGCAGCGACCTCCGCCGCGCTGACATCTGCCACGATGGGCAGGTGGAAGAGCGAGCCCATCGTCGCGCGCACCACCTTGTCGCCAAAGACATCGACCGATCCCTTCGTCAGGATAACAGCCGTCGCACCGACGGCATCAGCCGTGCGGATGATCGTGCCTGCATTGCCGGGGTCCTGCACGCCGTCGAGCACGACGAAGAGCGGCTGCTCTGCACCATCCTGCTTCCGGCCGCTCTGCCCCCCGCCTGCCAGCTCTGAAAGGTCCGTCTTCTGCTGGGCTGCAGCGAGGAAGATGCCCTGCGGCGTATCCGTCGCTGCGACTTTCTTCCCAAGGGGAGCGCTGATCTCATAGAGCGGACAGCGCTCCCGGAGGCCTGCCAGCAGTTGGCGGCCGCGCTCCTTTTCCAATAGTTCCGCCGTGTAGAGGCCAAAGCGCAGTTCCCAGCCGGACTCCGCCGCCATCTCCGCCAGGCGCACGCCTTCGATGCGGAAAAGCCCTTCTCTCTCTCGGTGCTTGCGCAGGCGCAAGCTCTCCATGAGCTTGATTTTCTTGTTGGATGCACTGTCGATGACCATGGTTCTCTCCTCTGCTCTACCCTTACCCGAAACCAGAAACCTGAAACGACCTAATACAAAAGCCCGGCGGGAGCACCTGCGTGCCGCCCGTCGGGCCATGGAATCAAGAATTCAAGAATTACTGATTCTCTTTTGCAACAGCTACGAGCTGCGCAAATGCCTTCTCATCGGAGATAGCGAGGTCAGCCAGCATCTTGCGGTTGACTTCAACGCCAGCCTTCGTCAGGCCGTTGATGAGCTTGCTGTAGGAGATACCGTTCGTACGTGCAGCAGCATTGATACGAGCGATCCAGAGGCGACGGAAGTTGCCCTTCTTCGCACGGCGGTCACGACGCGCGTAGTAGAGCGCCTTCATGACAGTCTCGTTTGCTTTCTTGAACTGTTTGCTCTTGGAACCCTTGTAACCCTTAGCAAGCTTCAGGATCTTCTTATGACGTCTATGTGCAGTCACGCCGACTTTTACTCTTGGCATGTTCTTATCCTCCTAAATATCTATATCGATTGTCCCGCGGCTCAGCCGTTCGGGAGCATGTTCTTGACGCGGCCAAAATCAGCGCCAGCTACGAGCGTAGCTTTGCGCAGGTTGCGCTTGCGTTTCGGGGACTTCTTCTCCAGGATGTGGCTCTTGAAAGCCTTGTTGCGTTTGAATTCACCGCTGCCCGTTACGGTAAAGCGTTTTGCGGCAGCTCTGCGAGTCTTAATTTTCGGCATTGCTATTTCCTCCCTTAGTCTGCGTCTTCTGCGACTTCTTTTTCGATGACTTCTGTACCTTCGGTGCAACGATCATCGTCATATTCTTACCCTCAAGTTTGGCATTGCGCTCAATGGAGACAGCATCTCCAAGGGCCGCAGCCACACGCGAGAGAACTTCCTTGCCGAGCTCCGGATGCGAGAGTTCGCGGCCGCGGAACATGATCGTGACCTTGACCTTATTCCCTTCCTCGACAAAGCGAAGTGCGTTCTTCAGCTTGACATCGAAGTCATGCTGCTCAATGTTCGGGCGAAGTTTGACCTCTTTGATGTTGATGGTCTTCTGCTTCTTCTTGGCTTCCTTCTCCCGTTTCTGCTGTTCATAGCGGTACTTGCCAAAATCCATGATGCGGCAGACCGGCGGTTTTGCCTTTGGCGCAACCTCGACGAGGTCGAGATGCTGCTCTTCAGCCATGCGCAGCGCTTCGCGCGTCGGCATGATGCCGAGCTGCTCACCCGTAGCGCTCGTCACTCGGACTTCACGGATGTGGATCTGTTCGTTGATTCTTAACGATTCCCTGCTAATAGTGGAAACACCTCCTGATCAATTATCACGTCTGCAACCTTATAATAGAAATAACTAAAAAGGAGGCGGCACAAAGCCACCTCCATCAATTCATACTATAAACCCGGCTGACTGTTCATCATCAGGTGAGAAGCGGTGGCTCCTTCTTGTTGCGTACTTTATGAGTATAACACGGTATGAATACCGTGTCAACCCCTCATCTCGTCATCCGTCCGAATTTCTTTCCGGATCAGAATTTCTTTGCTTTCGTCGCAATCTGCTCCTGCAGGTAAGCGATGAAGTCTTCGACCTTCATCGTCTCGCTCTGCTGCTCGCCATACTTGCGGACAGCAACCGTGCCATCGGCCATCTCCTGGTCGCCGACAACGAGCGAATACGGCGTCTTGAGCATCTGGCTCTCGCGGATCTTCTTGCCGATCTTCTCGCTGCGGTCATCGACTTCGATGCGCAGGCCGAGGTCGAACATCTTCTTGCGCAGCTCGTAGGCATAATCCGCCTGCTTGTCCGTAATCGGCAGGATGCGTGCCTGTACCGGGGCGAGCCAGGTCGGGAATGCACCGGCGTAGTTCTCGATGAGGATGCCGATGAAGCGCTCGATGGAGCCGTAGACGACGCGGTGCAGCATGATTGGGCGATGCTTCTCGCCATCCTCGCCGACATACGTCAGGTTGAACTTCTCCGGCATCTGCATGTCGTACTGGATCGTACCGCACTGCCACGTACGGCCAATCGAATCCTTGAGGTGGAAGTCGATCTTCGGGCCGTAGAACGCGCCGTCGCCCTCATTGACGATGTAGTCGAGGCCGCGGTGCTCTAGCGCCTTGCGCAGGCCATTCGTCGCGAGTTCCCAGTCCTCGTCCGTGCCCATGGAATCATCCGGGCGCGTCGAGAGCTCGGCTACGTAGGTCAGGCCGAACGTGTTGTAGACTTCATCGAAGAGGTCGATCGTGTGCTGGATTTCTTCCTCTACCTGATCCGGCGTGACGAAGAGATGCGCATCGTCCTGCGTGAAGTTGCGGACGCGGAACAGGCCGTGGAGCTCGCCGGACTTCTCGTGACGATGGACGAGGCCGAGTTCGCCGAGGCGCAGCGGCAGGTCACGGTAGCTGTGCTGCTTGGAGTTGTAGACGAGCATGCCGCCCGGGCAGTTCATCGGCTTGATCGCATAGTCTTCACCGTCGATCTTCGTGAAGTACATGTTCTCTTTGTAATGATCCCAGTGGCCGGACGTCTCCCAGAGCTGACGGTTCAGGATGATCGGCGTCTTGATTTCCTGGTAACCGTAGCGGCGATGGACATCGCGCCAGTAGTTGATGAGTTCATTGCGGACGACCATGCCGTTCGGATGGAAGAACGGGAAGCCCGGGCCTTCCTCATGCAGGCTGAAGAGGTCGAGCTGTTTGCCGAGCTTGCGGTGATCGCGCTTCTTGGCCTCCTCGAGCATGTGCAGGTACGCATCGAGGTCAGCCTGCTTCTCGAAGGCCGTGCCGTAAATGCGCTGCAGCATCTTGTTGTGCTCGTCGCCGCGCCAGTAAGCACCAGCAATGCTCATGAGCTTCAGTGCCTTGACCTTGCCCGTCGAGACGACGTGCGGGCCGGCGCAGAGATCCGTGAACTCGCCCTGCGTGTACATCGTGATCTTCTCGCCTTCCGGCAGATCGTTGATGAGCTCGACCTTGTAGGTCTCGCCCTTCTCCTCAAAGAACTTCAGTGCCTCTTCACGGCTGACTTCCTTGCGCTCGAGCTTGAGGTTCTCCTTGACGATCTTCTTCATCTCTTTCTCGATATCCGCGAGATCGGCTTCCGTCAGCTGGCGGTCGATGTCGAAGTCATAGTAGAAGCCATTCTCGATGGCCGGGCCGATGGCCAGGCGCACATTGGCATCCTTATAGAGGCGCTTGACGGCCTGTGCGAGGATGTGGGAAGCCGTGTGGCGCAGTGCCCAGCGGCCATCCTCGTCGTCGAACGTCAAAAATTCTACCTTGCAGTCTTTATCGAGGACCGTCGTGAGATCTTTCGTCTCGCCGTCCACCTTAGCAGCCAGCACCTTCTTGGCCAGGCTGTTGCTTACCTGTTTCACGAAATCCTGGATGCTGATGCCAGCTTCTGCCTCGCGCACCGCACCGTCTTTCATGGTAATCTTTAACATAATATGCCCTCCTTAAATTCAGGAAATCAAAAAAGCTCCATCCCGCTTAGGGACGAAGCTCATGCATCGTGGTTCCACCCTGATTGCCGCTCCCCGTCGCCAGACAGGAAACAGCCACTCAGCATTTCGTAACGGAGAATGTGCTCCGGCAGCGCCTACTCTCGTTCAGCACGGCAGCTTGGAAGGGGTAGCCCCGGCGCTCACCTGAGATGCTCACAGCAAATGCATCCCTCTCTTGAGGCAGCGTCCCCGCGGTCATGTCTTCCGCATCGCTTTTGTCGATGGCTTTATTATAGGAGCCTCCCCTGACCTTGTCAAGCCTCCGATCATGTTTTTTCTTCACATTTCGCATCGGAATCGCATCCGGCCCGCGCCGCTTTCTGCAGCGTGCCGAGGATGCGGTGCAGTGCCGTCCGGTCGATCTTGCCGCGGTCATTAAGCGGTAAGTGCGGGAGAAGCATGATCACGTCGGGGACCTCAACCGGCTTGAGTGCGTGCCGGACCATGTGGCGGATCAGCGGGCGCTCTGCCCCGTCTTCCGGAACGAGGAAGGCGGCGGCCGTATCACCGCGCCGCGCATCGCAGACCGGCAGCACGACCGCATCGGCAATGCCCGGCAGCGCCTTGAGCGCCAACTCGAGATGCACCGTACTGATCTTGACGCCGCCCTTGTTAATCCACGCCTCGCGCCGGCCGCCAAAAATCAGCTCACCCCGCTCGTTCAGCGATCCTGTGTCCTTGACCGAAAACGGTATCTCGATGCCGCTGACATGGTACGGCGTCGTGACGTAGATGAGCCCATCTGCGCCGATGCTCACCCCGATGCCGGGGAACGGCCGCCCGAGATTGGCGCTGTCGCGCTCCGGATCATCACAGACGGCGTACGTGATGTAGTTGAGCTCGCTCGCCCCGTAATAGAGCAAGATCCGGGCCGCCGGAAAGACCGCCTGCAGCTGGCGCAGCATGTCAGGCGTCAGGAGCTGCGACCCCGTAAATATCGTCGAAACACCCGCATACGGCCCGCGCATGGCGCGTCCCAGCAGATGGAGCTTTGTCGGCACGAGGTAGAGGCAGTTCACGCCATGGCAGCGCATCAGGTCTTCCCAATGACGGCAGCGCATCAAACCGCTCGTCACCACCGTGCCGCCCTCATAGAGCACCGAGAGCAGGCTGTTCATATTCCCCGTGAAGCTCAGGCTGCCGTGCAGGAACATCACCGTGTCCGCACAGACCTGGAAGATATCGTCCTGTACCGGAAAAAAGCCCGCCCAGCTCGCATACGTCCGGTACATGACCTTCGGCGTCCCGGTCGAGCCGGAGCTCAGCACGCCGAGGACATCCGCCTCCCCATGTGCGCGCTCCGCCAGCCCCGACGGCTCAAAGAGATGCGAGGCGCCCGCACAGCGCCAGATGCCCTGCAGGCTATTTTCCCACAGGACAGCCCGCACCTCCTCAGGCTCCATCCCGTGATGCAGCAGGATAGGGCGCGCCCCGATGGCCTGCAGGGCCAAGAACGAGACCAGCTGGCCGATAAAGTCATCCGCCAGGACGAGGATGTCACCGCGAACACCCAAAAAAGACGCCTCAACCGCCATAGCAGCGACGCGCCGCCACAGCGCATCGTACGTCAGCTTCTCCTCATCCGCGACCAGGAACACCTTCTGCGGCTGCCAGGCAGCCTGCCAGCGGATCAGTGCCGCATAATCGTGCAGGCAGCCCTTTGCCGCCTGCACGTCCTTTCTTCTCATGCCCTCATGCATCTATGACCTTCCCCTCTGTCCGATTCCATACCGCCCCGCATCACATCTGCAGGAGAACAGCTTCGCCCATGCCGCCTGCTCCAGCAATGGAGAGAATGCCCAGTCCGCCGCCCGCCGTCTGCAGGGAACGCAGCAGGTGAATGGCTAGGATTGCACCTGTTGCGCCGTACGGATGGCCGTAGGCCAGTGCTCCGCCGAGCCGGTTGTAGCGGTCGAGGCAGCCGTGATGCGCGCGGTCAAACAGCACATCGATGACCGCAAACGCCTCGTTGAACTCGATAGCCGACAAGTCTTCATAGCAGAGGCCCCGCCGCTTGAGCAGGAAGTCCGCCGTGCGCATCGCGCCGCGCGGGCTCTCTGCCGGATGGCCGCCCAGCGCACACGCATCCACGACGCGCGCCTCAGGTGGCAGGCCGTGCCGCTGCAGGAATGCATCGCTCGCCATCAGCAGGAAGGCCGCTCCATCGTGAACCGCACAGGCATTCCCCGCATTGAGCAGCGTCCCGGGACCGAAATGCGGCGGCAGGCGGTCGAGAAGGCGCTGCGTGATCTGCGGGCGGACACCACTGTCCTGTCGGCAGCCGCCGACCGGCACGATTGCATCGGCCAGCAGTCGGCGCGCCTTCCCAGCCAGACGATGGCTGCGCAGCACGAACGCATCGAGTTCAGCCCGGCTCACCTGCTCCGCCTCCATGACGCGTTCCGCGCCCCTCAGCATCGCATCGCCCGACACATCCCCAGGCGCGAACTGCGCCGTCCGGTACGCGCCGTCCGGCACGAGCGCACGGCGCGGGTCGTGCTCCGCATAGATGCGCAGTGGCTGAAGCGAGGCGCTCTCCATCCCACCGACGAGATAGCAGTCCCCCTGGCCGCTCGCGATCTTCGCGGCCGCTATCGAGAGAGCCGCCGCAGCCGAGGCACACTGCACATCGATCGTGACGGCGGGGACTTCCTCCGGCAGGCCCGCTTTCAGCGCCATCAGCCGCGCGAGGTTGCCGCCTGTCCCGACGGCATTCCCCGCCAGCACACCGCAAACCTCCCGCCCTGCAATCCCATACCGCTGCAGAAGCGCCCGGATGACGAGCGCGCCGAGATCTTCCGGCAGGATGCGCGAAAGCGCGCCACCCCGATGCGCAATGGGTGTCCGCAGTCCGCCAGCAATACAGGCCCGGCTCAAAGGGCCGTCCGCCGGACTCATCTGCCCCGCTCCAGCGCCTCATTGACCTTGACGCCGAGGAACGCCGCCATGAGACATTTGATGATGTCGCCGGGAATGTACGGCAGCACTGCCATGACAAGCGCCGCGCCCAAGCTGACATCCATGACGAGCATCATGGAGATCAGGCCGCCGACATACGTCAGCGGGATGCCGACGACGATGTCGACGAGCGCATAGCGCTTGAAGTTCGGCGTAGCGCCCTTCAATGCGCTGATGATCGGATAGACGACGAGCCAGGCAATGATGTAGCCGCCCGTCGGCCCGAAGAGCTTGCCGAAGCCGGCCGTGCCGCCGACAAATACAGGCAGGCCGATGCACCCGAGCAATACATAGACGAGCAGCGCCATGAACGTCTGTTTTGGCGTCAGCACGAAAGCCGTCACGCCGAGCGCCAGCGTCAGTGCCGTGACCATGCCGGGCGTAAAAGGCAGCGGAAAAGAAATATACGCCGTCACGCAGCAGAACGCCACGCAGAGCGCCATCTTCGTCATATCTCTTGCCGTTAAATCCATACGAATTCCCCCTAATCCCCTCCCCGATCCCCGCGGAGGGCTCAAACATCAAGGCAGCGACAGTGCTGCACATGCGTCTTATTATAGGACAGCCATCCCGCTATGTCAACCAACTTCATCTATCAGGTTAACAGTCAAGAGAGTGAACCAGCACAGAGACCGTCTCCCCGGCAAACGAAGCGCCATGAAAGCGCAGCTCGACGCGCGCCGCACGGCAGATTTCCTCGCGGGACAGAGCGGCTTCGAGGATCTCCAGGCCGGGGACAAGCGGCGCATCACCGGCATGAAGCGGATTCGTGTCCCCGACATCTTCCACGAAGGCGTGCACCTCCTCCGCCGAGAAGCAGAAGGATAGCTGTATCTCATCCGGCACCCCTTCCGCCAGTATCTGCAACGGCCGCCCGGCTCGCTCGTCCCTCTGCGGAGCACGGCGCCCGAGTAGCATGGTGAGCCGCAGTTCTCCCGAATCATCTGCAGCCACAATGTCCAGAAGGCCATGATGATCGCGCAGAATGTGCAGGCCATCTCCCACACGCCCCCGCCTGCGCTGCCAGACCGCCCGGCCAATCAAAGCCCCCTCATATCGCGCACCCTTCAGGCTGGCTGTCATGCGCGCAAGATCACGAAACATCTCACATACCCCCCTTACACGCACCATTGTAGCGTGGACCGAAGAATCCAGTCAAAAAAATTGCGGCAAAGCAGAATCGCTTTGCCGCAGCCAGGACTCAGATCTGCTGCAGTGCCTGCTGGAAATCCTCGAGCAGGTCTTCCGGATCCTCAAGGCCCACGTTGATGCGCACGAGGTCATCCGTCACACCGGCCGCCGCCTTCTCCTCTTCGCTGGCATGCACAAAGATCGTCGTGGCAGGATGCAGGACGAGCGTGCGGGCATCGCCGATATTCGAGACATTGAGTGCGTAGTGCAAGTGGTTGATGAAGTCAAATGCCTTTTCCTTTGTGCCGAGCCGCAGGGTCAGCATCGCACCGTAGCGATTGCCGAACTGCTTTTTGGCCACCTCATGATAAGGGCTCGAGGCAAGCCCCGGATAATTGACAGCAACGCCACGTGCAGCAAAATGCTCTGCGAGCTGCTGCGCCGTCGATGTGATGCGGTCCAGGCGCAGGGCCAGCGTATTGAGACCAATGCCCGTCAGATACGCATTCATCGGCGCCATGCAGCCACCGTAATCCGTCACCATGCGCATGCGCATGCGCACGAGAAAGCTCATCGGCCCGAAGCGGTAATCCTGAAACTTCGGGAAGCGCACAGGATCCCAGCGGAAATTCCGTCCGCTGACGACAATCCCGCCAATGGAATTGCCATTGCCGTTGAGCGATTTTGACGTCGAATGGATGACGACATCCGCACCGAGCGCTAGAGGCTGGCAGAGGTACGGCGTCGTCACCGTATTGTCGACAAACAGCGGGACCTCGTGCGCATGGGCGAGCTCTGCGAGCGCCTTGATGTCCGGCACGTCGAGCTTCGGGTTGCCGATCGTCTCGACGTAGAGCAGGCGCGTGCGCTCCGTCATCACAGCCTCAAAAGCCTCCGGACTGTCGCCGTCCGCATAGCGGACCTGGATGCCGTAGTGTGCAAGATCGCGGAACAGCGAACTCGTGCCGCCGTAAAGACCGCCCGACGCCACGAGCTCATCGCCCTCCCGCAGCACATTGAGCACCGCCTGCGAGACAGCCGCCATGCCCGATGCACAGGCCACAGCACCGGCACCGCCCTCCAGATCATTGATGCGGCGCTCCAGGCTCATGAGCGTCGGATTACTGACGCGCGTGTAGACAAAGCCCGGCTTGCGCCCCGCAAACACCTGCGCCATATCCTCCGCCGTCTCCTGATAGAATGCCGATGTCTGAAAAATCGGCTGCGTCGTCGCCCCCGTCGCCGAATCCGGCCCAAAGCTGCCGTGCAGCAAGCGTGTCGTAAATCGCATGAAACCATCTCCCGTCCATAAAAAAAGGCCTACAGGCCCGTGCCAGGGCGCAGAGCACCCAGCACAGACCCATAGGCTTCCGTCTTTCGAATGACCTACCGGCATGTACATATCCGTTAACTATGTATTGCATATATATTATCTATGATATATCACCTGCGCTGTGTTGTCAACCGTACAAGAGCCCCCTCTCACCTTTCTTAGGGCATCTTTAAGCCGCATTATCTGCCAAACCTACCAGGAATCCTGCCCGCCAGCCCCCAGCTACCACGAGCGCCGCGACCTCTACAATCTCTATCCGCTGCTCAATCACCTGCACCTCTTCGGGAGCGCCTACTACCTCACCGTCACCCGCATCCTGCGTCGCTATGCCTGATACATATCGATCAGGGATTCTTCTCGTTGAGTTCTTCAACAAGCCCCGCCGGCAGGACGATGCTCGTCATGCCATAGGCATATGCCGCCAGTTGATACGGCTGATAGATCAGCGCAACCTGGCCGTGGCCTGCCAGATAGAAGTTGCCACTCAACGGTTCATTCGCGTAGCCTTGGAACAGCTGGTACTTTGGGATTTCCTTGCCCGCGCTGCTGAGCACCGGCAGGCTATAGATGCGCCAGGCATCGTCTGAGCCAATCCTCACGAAATCGCGGATGCTCGCGCGCTCACCGTCGTCCTTGCTGTACGTGACGCCGCGGAAATGTGGCATGCCATGCGCAGCACCATTGGTGTACGTCCAAACACAAAGGACAATCGAGACATAGCTCTGTCCCTCATATTTCGTCTTATATGACACCTGCAGGTCATCGTAATGGTAATTCAGCCCAGCTTTCATGTCCTCAATCTGGCTGCGGATATCTGCATTGATTTTCGCCGCAACAGCCGCATCGTCCTTGAGGTGCACAACTGGATACAGTGAATCCTGCGTCCCCTCCTTCACCACCTGAGACGTGACACTCGCCGAAGCTGTCGGACAGACCGCCAATACCGAAGACACACCCACTGCCGCTGCCATTGCCATGGTCAGGAAAGACTTCTTCATCCTACTCGCTCCTCTCACTATAAATCATTAAAATCTCCTATGCCATTAAGATTCGCTGCATCCCTGCAGAATCCTGCCATCCCAAAAGGCAAACGGTCCTTCGATTCAGTTCAGTGGTAAAGCATCTCTAACTTCGAACAAGCACTCCCACATCCATCAGGTCGCATCTTCTTCCATTGTCTCTAGCAAAAAACTCACCGGACGGAAGCCATCATTGCACGAGATCATCGCCGAGCGCTTGTTCTTCATCCAGCCTTCATAGAAATCCTCTGCACCATGTGCAAGAGCCATGACAAATGGCGACATCGTCTCCCAGGCACTTTCGCAAAGTCCCTCTGGCCGCCGCCAGCCATCCGCGATGAATACCTGCCCTTCTTCCACCATGCATGCATTCTCGATTGGATTCTCATACTTTGCCATCAAGTCCTCATAGCACGCCCGGCGCATCACTGTGATTCTCACTTTTTTCATGAAAACGCGGGCATTCCATCTTGCTCACCAGTTCAAGATGGAATGCCCACTTCACCTCACTTTCTTGATTCACATTTTTGATTTCGATTCCAAAAAGACCGCCTGACGGCGGCCTTTTTAGTCCATCCGAACTTTTACGCAGAATGGCTTCATCTTTGGGATTCGCTTACAAACTTATCCCCGCGCATGCGGGGCGCCCACCCTTGATGTGTTCAAACCCTTGAAGTCTGGCGGGATCATCCCCGCACGTGCGGGGCTCACTCTGCCGGATAGGCAGCTTAGTTGACATTCCCCACAGCTAAGACGAGGATTTTTCTTCGGACTTAGCTCAGGGATTCCTGATTCATCGATTACTGCGTCCAGACCGTGGTCCGGACGACTTACACAATCTCCAAAGGCTTAGATTCCCGTGTGTCCCACGGTATGTGATAGATTTATTATGCTGATTTTTGCTTCAATGCCTGCAACAAGATATTCTTAGCTGCATTGACATCCCGATCATGATGTGTCGCACATGCTGGGCAAATCCATTTACGCATGGAAAGATTCTTGGTCAGTGGATTTTGATAGCCACAGATGTGACAAATCTGACTCGACGGATAGAAGGTGTCCACCTCCAGGACTTCACCGCCATGCAATTTTGCCTTGTATGCCAGCATACGGAAGAATTCGCTCCACGAAACATCTGCTATAGCTTGTGCCAGGCTATGATTTTTCATCATGTTCTTCACCTGCAGATGCTCCACAGCTATCGTTTGATTTTCACGAGTCAGCCGGATGGTATGCTGATGTAGGAAGTCCTTGCGGATATTCACGATCCGTTCGTGAATGCGAGCCACACGGATGCGCTGCCGCTCACGATTCCTGGAGTGCGGCAGTTTATGCGCAAGCCTGCGCTGCTCACGAGCCAGTTTCCCTGACAGACTCCGCAGGATCCGTGGATTCGCGACGGTATGGCCATTGCTGTCCGAGTAGAATGCCTTGAGTCCGACATCGATGCCAATCTGCTTGCCGCCGTTCGGCAGGACGTCGACGTCTTCCTGCACGCACAGCGAAACGAAGTATTTGCCCGACGCCGTGCGCGATACTGTAGCATTGAGTATCCGGCCACCGAAATCACGGCTCAGTTTGGCTTTCACTAAGCCGACTTTCGGCAGCTTGATACGATTATCGACAATACGGATACCGTTGCTCTGGTTGCGCGTACGATAGGACTGGCTATGGCAGTGCTTCGACTTGTAGCGGGGATATCTTGCGCGGTGCTGGAAGAAATTCTGGAAAGCCGTATCAAGATTGCGCAGTGATTCATGGAGTGCCATGCTGTCCACTTCTCTGAGCCACGCATATTCATCATAACGCTTGAGCAAGGTCAACTGGCTAGAAGTCTGGTAGTAATTGACGTACTTATGCTCGATATTCCACGAATCCTTGCGAACAGTCAGAAAGTGATTGTACACGAATCGGCAGGAGCCGAGCGTTTTATTGATGAGACATGCCTGTGTCTTATTCGGATAGATACGAAACTTGTAGCCCTTAACCGATTCCATGGCCTCACTTCCTTTGTGATGTTTTTATTTTTAATGCGACATTCCACAACTTTCATGCAATAAAGCATCTACTTAAAAGATGTAAATCGTTGCATATCGTCTACCTTCTTTATTTTGATTTCTTAATATTACAGCAGTTTACAGCTTTTAAGCCGCTTGCTCATCGCCCCGAGCCAATGCTTGCA
>OIWK01000262.1_pt1 | contig 55277 bp, 39 predicted proteins | sample 1587401 | NCBI WGS metagenome assembly OIWK01 (sample SAMEA3888911, study PRJEB22519) | human gut metagenome | biome: human gut; feature: human-associated habitat; material: faeces | place: Denmark | collected 2009 | reverse complement strand
GGCTTCACCTGGCAGGGGGCCCTGCTGGGCCGCATGGCGGGCGGCCGCCTGCACATGGCGCCCCGCCTGCGCTGCCTGCTGCCCGCCGTCCCCGACCCGGCGCACAGCCTGGTGCTGGACGACATCAGCGACATCACGGCCCTGCTCAGCGGCCAGAGCCGCCAGACCGGCCTTGCGGGCAACGAGGCCGCCCTGTGGTGGCGCGACCTGCCGCTGGCCCGGATGATGCTCAAGCAGGGCCGGGCCACCCTCAGTTTCAGCTAGGCCCGGCACAAATGCCGGACAGGGCCGCAGGCAGGGCAGGCTTGCCTCTTTACCTGCCTGCGGCTACTCTTGCCCCCACTTTCACAGCCCAAGGAACAGCGCACAGGGCAAAGCCGCCGTGACGGCGGCCGCCCCGCGCACGCAGAGGAGCGATCATGGCCAAAAAGAAGACTTCCCAGCAGCCCGCGCCCGCCAGGCCCCAAGCCCAGGCCCCCGCACAGGATCAGGCCCGGGCGGCGGCCCCGGCCCGCGTCACCACCGTTTCCCTCACCACCTGCCTGGTCAGCGTGGTGGTGGCCCTTGCCCTGGGCCTGTGCATCGGCAGCATGCTGCCGGGCTTCATGGAGAGCCGCCAGGCCCCCGCTCCCCGTCCCCAGGCGGCCGCTGCGGCCCAGCAGCCCGCCCCGCAGCAGCAGGCGGCGCCCCCGCAGCAGGCCAAGACCGCCCTTTCTCCCGAACTGAACAGCGCCCTGCTCAAGCTGCAGGAAGCCGTGGTCAAGGAACCCGGCAAGGCGGAGAACTGGATCAAACTGGGCAACTTCCAGTTCGACAACCAGAACCCCGCCGCGGCCGTCACGGCCTATGAGAACGCCCTGCGCCTGCAGCCCGGCAATGCCAACGTCCTGACCGACCTGGGCATCATGTACCGCGAGCTCCACCGCTTCGACGACGCCCTCAAGGCCTTCCGCGAGGCCGAGCGCGTCCAGCCCGGGCACAGGAACGCCCTGTTCAACCAGGGCATCGTCCTTTATTACGACCTCAAGCGCAAAGACGAGGCCGAAGCCTCCTGGCGCAGGCTGCTGGCCGCCGATCCCAACGCCCACGCCCCTGACGGGACGCCCGTCTCGGAGCTGATCAAGCACCTGCACTGATCCGGCTCCGGCTGCCCCGTCCCCCGGGACCGGGCAGCCCGCCGGCCCCTGTGGCCCCGTGGCGCGCAGACCGCCGGTCCGGCCTTCCTGTTCCCGCCGCTGTGCCGGCATTTCCCGGGGCCGCCTCCTCCCGTGACGGAGGCGCCCCTCAAGGTAAAAAAGCATGACGCACCCTCTTCTTCCCACGCAGGCCGCCTCCCGCCGGCTGGCCCTGATCGTCATCCCGCTCCTGCTCGTCCTGTCCCTGGCCGCCACCTGTCCGGCGGTCCCGACACCGCCCCCGGCATCCGCGCCCACGCCCGCCCTGCCCGCGGACCTTTCCGCCACGCCCCGGGGCAGCGCAGCGGGACAGCTGGACATCCTGCCCTACCTTTCGGCTTTTCTGGATACGGACGGTGACAGGAGCGTGGAAGAAGTGGCCGCACCGGGCATGCTGTCCTCCTTCCGGCCCCTGCATCCCAGGACCCTGCCCCGCAGCAGCGGCGTGACCTGGCTGCGGCTGGAGATCCCCGCCGCCGGGCCGGGACGTCCCGCCCCCCTGGTGCTCGACCTCGGCCAGGGCGTCCCGGCCGGGGCCGTCCTCTACACGCCCGGCATCGACCCCCTTTCCCGCCAGACCACCTGGCAGGAGGACCGGGCCAACTGGCGCAACCTGCTCTGCCTGCCCCTGCCCGGCGAAACGCCGCAGATCTGCTATATCCGCCTGGACGGGCAGCCGCCCCTCTGGTTCGCGCCCACCCTGCGCAGCCTGGACAATCTGGCGGACGCGCCGGAAAGCCTGCTCGGCCCCGGCGTCATGCTGGCCCTGGCCGTGGTCATGCTGCTGGCCCTGCTGCGCGGCATCACCGAGCGCGGCCAGTGGCGCTTCTGGACGGCCCTGTATGTGGGCGCCGCCCTGACCCATGCCGTGCTGGGCGGGCCGGATCTGGGGGCCGGCAACATCACGCCCGCCGACGCCGTCAGCGCCATGGCCCCCGGCCTGGCCCTCATGTTCCTGGCCCATCTGGCCCGGCACCTGATGCAGACCGCCAGCCATTCCCGTCTGCTGGACATCCAGTACCTGCTGCTCTCCCTGCCCGGCGCCGTGCTGGCCCTGCTGCCCCTCTGGCCCGACTTCAGCTGGATGGGCCGCTATCTGCCGCTCTGGCCCATGCTGGCCCTGATCTTCGTGCCCACCACGCTCGGTGCCTGGCTCATGGGCGTACCGGGCGCCCGCCGCTTCCTGCTGGGCTGCCTTGTGGCCGCGCTGGGGGCCGGTCTGGCCGTCCTCGATTTCGGGACCCTGCTCCCGCCCTTCGTCCAGGGCACCCTGCCCCTGTGGGGGACGGCCCTCAGCGCCCTGATCATCGCGGGCATGAGCGCCCCCGGCCGCGAAACGGAGACGGCCGCCGCCGGGCCCGCCGATCCCACGGCACCGGACCGCTCCGCCCAGAGCCAGACCATCACGGATCCCAACCTGCGCCTGCTGGATACCGAGGGCAACACCCTGCCGCTCATGACCGGCCTCAGCCAGCCTGCCCCCGCACCGGCCACCGTGGAGGCCGACAGCGCCTCCGCCACGGCCATCCGGCGTTTGGAACAGGCCCTTGCCGTGCCCCTGCGCGAGCTCGTGGAACAGAACCGCCAGCTGGAGCAATGCTCCCTGCCGCATGATGTCCGTTCCCGCGTGGAGGGCATGGGACGCCGCGCCCGGCAGGCCCTGCGTCTGCTGCATGACCCGGCCGGTGATGCCGCCGCGCCTGCGGCACCGGCCCCCACGGACGGCGCCCGCGCCGCAACGCGCGCCTTCGACCTGCGCCGGATGCTGCAAAAAACGCATGAACACTGCCGCGCGCTGGCTGAAAAATCCGGCATCGCCCTGGGCTGGCATGTCCCGTCCGACCTCGAACAGCGCTACGAAGGCCCCGCCGGGGACCTGGAGGAGACGCTCCGTCTGCTGCTGGAGGATGCCGTGCGGGCCAGCAAGGGCGGCAAGGTCCATTTTGCCGTGCGCCATGTGCCGGACAGCAAACATCCCGGGCATCTGCTCTTCCAGGTGCGCGACACGGGCACGGGCCTGCCCCCGGAACAGCGCTCCGCGCCGCTCCTGGCCCGCATCTGGGAACTCTCCTCGGCCCACGGCGGCTTCCTGGGCGTGGAGAGCGGCCCCCGCGGCACGTCCGTCATCTTCACCCTGCAGCTGCAGCTCCCGGAAGCGTCTGCCGACGACCTGCCCACGGTCCTGGTCTGCGCTCCCGATGCCGCCACCCGTCGCGAGCTGGGCGCCATGCTGCGCGACCTGCCCTGCACCTGCCGCGAGACAGGCACCCTGGCCCACGGGCTGGCCGCCGGGGCCCGCAGGGGCGGGACACCGGCCACGGTGCTGCTGGTCTGCGGTCCCGAGGCCTCTGTGGAAGCCGCGCCGATGCTGCGCCGTTATCACGGCCTTGCCGAAAGGACAGGCCCCTTCGGGGCCGTGGCCCTGACCCCCGACCAGAGCCAGTGGGATGAGCTGGCCAACGCCGGTTTCAGCCATGCCCTGACCCTGCCCGTCTCGGAAGACGCCCTGCGCGAGACCGTGCTGGAGATCCTGGGCAGCCATGACGATGTGGCCGACCTCGGCGCGCCCCTGCCCGAGACCAGGCAGGCCGACGCCCCTCTGCCCGACCTGTTCGGCCCTGTGGCCGCCCCCCAGGCAGACCAGGGCATGCCCGACCTGCTCCTGTCCACCGATGACATGCCGGAGCGGACGGTCCCGGCCGCACAGGCCGCGACAGGCGGAGACCTGCCGGATCTGTTCGCTGCTCCGGCATCTGCCGGGGCGGAGGCGGCTCCGGCGGCGCCCCTCAGCCTGACGGACGACATGCGCCGTGATGCCCCTGTCGCCCCTGTCGCGCAGACCGCCCGTCCTGAGGCCGAACAGCCCCTGCCCGCTGATGACGAACAGTCCGGCGCTGTGCGTGCGGAAGCTGCCGAAGCGCCTCTGTCCGATGCCGCGCAGCCGGTGGCACCTGCGCCCGCGGACAGCCCTGTGCAGGAAAACGGCGCCGCTCCCGAGGCGGCCGAAGACGACGGCCCGGCCCCCGCGCCCACGGCACCGGACTTCCCGTCCGTGCCGGTGGCGGCAATGGATGACGCGGCGACGCAGGAAGCCCCGCTGGAGGAAGAAAAAGAAGACGCTCCGACGGCCGAAGCACCGCAGAAAGAGGCCCTGCCGCAGCAGGGAACGGCGGATGCCGCCACTCCGGCCGATGGCCCCGCTGCCTCCTCTGACGCAGCGGACAGCACGGAGGAAGCCGTTGCGGAAACAGAGGCCGACGCTGACATGCCGAGCCCCGCGCAGGACGAAGCCGCCGAGGCCCCCCGGCCCGCTCCGGCCTTCCCTTCAGCCGATGCGGCGCGTCCCCTTGCCGGCGGCTATGTGAGCCCCAGCCTGCGCCATGCCGGTGAATGGGTGGGCGAGCCCATGCCCATCGGCACACCGGTCAGCCGTCCTGTCCCCCGGCGGGAGGAAGCGGCGTCCGCCCCGGTGGAGACCGTGGTCACGGTCCGTCCCCTGCGACGGGACGTCAGCCCGGACGAGATCGCCCGCAAACTGGGCAAGCCCAGTCTGGTGCCCACGGACAAATCGGCCCTCATCACGCCGCCGCCCCGCAAGGGCCCCGGCTCCGGCCCGGCCGCCGGCACGCAGCCCGCCTTCCCCGGCGCTCCTGTGGAAGAGGCTCCCCATGCCGTGCCCGGCAGCAAGGACGTTTCCAGCCTGCCGGACATGACGCCGGACAGCACCACCCTCCTTGCCAGCGGCCGGGAGGAGACCAGCCGGACCAGGGCGGCGGCCAATACCCTGATGCGCTTCCTTTCCCGTTTCCACACGGGGAGCAGCCAGCCCCGGGACGACAGGGAGGAGGACAAGGGCCCGCAGGCCCCTGCCGCGACCGTGCAGGAACGGCAGGGCACCCCGCGTCCCATCCCCAAAAAGGAAGGACCGCAGCAAAAGTCGCCCGAGGCCGCGGCAGAGATCCCGACCGCGGCCAACCCCTGGATCGAACGCCGGACAGCTCCCCGGCCCGCGGCCCCCGCGCCGCGCGTGCCCGTGCCGCCCATGCCCCAGCGGCCCCAGCCGCCGGACGATCCCGAGGATCCGCTGCCCGCCCTCATGTGGCGCATGGACAAATATCTGGCGGAGGCCGGCTATGCCCTGGAACAGCGCCGCCTGCATCTGGTGGCCGATGCCGCCGGGCGTCTGGCCGCCGAGGCCGAAAGTTACGGTTTCCGGGTACTGGGCCGCATGGCGCGCTGTGTGGAGAGCGCCGGACGCGCCAAGGACCTGCAGGCCGTGACCGACCTGCTGCCCGAACTGGCCACGGCGGTGGAACGCCACCGCATCTCCCTGGGGTCCTGACGGGGCCGGTCCCGCGGGCCGGCCTGGCTGCCTCCCGGCCCCGGCGCGAAAGGCGGTGACAGCCCCTCTTGCACAAAGGGACAAGTCGTGCCAGACTGGACCTTCCACGCCCACAAGGGCCATCTCTTATTTTATGCAAGGAGTCCACATGAGTTACGAACGTGTCCTTCTGCCCGTGAGCGGCAAGCATTCCGGAGAACGTGCCCTCAAGGCCCTGAGCCAGGCCAGGAAGCTGGATCCCAGGGAGATCATCCTGCTGCATGCTGTGGCGCCCAGCGTGGGCTCCCCCATGCCCAACCTCACGAGCGACAAGCAGGACGTCACCGTCAAGGCCGAAGCCCTCCTGGCGCCTCTTGCGGCCGAACTGGACCATGCCGGCATCGCCCATCAGACCGTCATCCTTCACGGCCTGCCCGTCGAGACCATCGTCAAGACCGCCAGGGAAATGGACGCCGAAGCCATCGTCATGTTCTCGGACGGGCATGACGACCTGGCCGACAAGCTGTTCGGCTCCATCACCGAGCATGTGCTGCGCAGCACGCCGCTGCCCGTGCTGGTCGTCCGCCAGTAGGCCGTTGCCGCACCATCGCCTCCACAAAGCCTGTTCCCCCGGAACAGGCTTTTTTGCGGCCGCATCCCGGCAGACCTTGCACAAATCGTCCTGTCGTGCGAAAATGCTTCTTTGAAATGCCCTCCTGGGCAATCATCCCAATCCAAGGAGCCCACATGATCTACCAACGTGTCCTCGTGCCCGTGAGCGGCAAAAATTCCGGCGAACGCGCTTCCAGGGCCCTGCGCCATGCCAGGACCCTGTGCTCCGGCGAGATCATCCTGCTGCATGTGACCGAAGCCCTGCCCAAGCTGGTGGGCGGTGCCGCCCATACCGAACTGGAACGCTCCGATGCCGCCAGGGGCGAGACCCTGCTGGCGCCGCTGGCTGAAGCGCTGAAACAGGACGGCGTGGCCTGCCGCTGCATCGTGCGTGAAGGCCTGCCCGCCGATACCATCGTCACCGTGGGCCATGAAGAATGCGTGGACATGATCGTCATGTACACCGACGGCCGTGACGGCCTGGCCGACATGCTCATCGGTTCCATCACCGAGCGCGTGCTGCGCAATACCGACATCCCGCTGCTGGCTGTGCGCCGCTAGCGATCCGCCGTGCTGACACTGGGAACATTAGGCCTTGTGGCAGCGCACCTTCTGTCCTGGGGGGCCGTCTGCCACGCCCTGCTCCACAAGCGCGATCCGCGCTCGGCGCTGGGCTGGATCGTGACGGTCCTTTTTTTGCCGGGCGTCGGCATCGTGCTGTACTGCCTGTTCGGCATCAGCCGTGCCGAAAGCCTGGCGGCCCGCCTCATGCGCAAAATGGCCGCCATCGAACCCGACTACGCCCACCATCCCGAGGTCGTCTGCCACCGCACGGCCATCGCGCCGCCGCAGGAGTGGCCCCTGGAGGTCCTGGGGCGCCGCCTGACGGGCCAGACCCTGTGCAACGGCAACGGCATCCTGCCCCTGCGTAACGGCAACGAGGCCTATCCGGCCATGCTGCGCGCCATCAACCGGGCCAGCAGGCAGGTCTTCCTCTCCACCTACATCTTCCGCGGCGGCAGCGTGGGCGAGAGCTTCACCGAGGCCCTGTGCCATGCCGCCCGGCGCGGCGTGGATGTGCGCCTGCTGGTGGACGGCTTCGGCGGTGCCGTCTATTCGCTGCGCAAGCCCTGGAAGCGCATCCCCAGGGCCGGCGGCAAGCTGGCGCGCTTCCTGCCGCCCCGCCTGTTCCCGCCCAGCCTCAGCATCAACCTGCGCAACCACCGCAAGCTGCTCGTCTGCGACGATACGGCCTTCACCGGCGGCATGAACATCGCCGACAACCACGTCCTCGGCAAACATCCCGGCGGCGTGCAGGACCTGCATTTCCGCTGTGAGGGCCCCATCGTGGACCAGCTGCGCCGGGCCTTCCTGCTGGACTGGGGCTTCGCCACCGGCGAATTCGACCAGCGCGACCTGCCGCCCAGCAGCAACATCATGTCCGGGGACAGCCTGTGCCGCATGGTGCTGGACGGCCCCGGCACCGAGGCCGACCCGCTCAATGACCTGTACTGCGGGATCATCGGCAGCGCCCAGCATACGGTGCGCATCATGACGCCCTATTTTTTGCCGTCGCACGAGCTCATCGCCGCCCTGCGCAGCGCGGCCCAGCGGGGCGTCAGCGTGCGGGTGGTCCTGCCCGGCAAGAACAACCTGCCCTTCGTCCACTGGGCCAGCTTCCGCCTGCTGCCCGTCCTGCTGGAAGCGGGCGTGCGCGTATGGTTCCAGCCGCCGCCCTTTGCCCACACCAAGCTGCTAGCCGTGGACGGCTATTACTGCCAGATAGGTTCCGCCAACCTGGACGCCCGCAGCATGCGCCTGAACTTCGAGCTGAACATGGAGGTCTTCGACCCCGAATTCCATACCGCCATGGCCCTGCACATGGACATGACCATGGCCCGCAGCCGCGAAGTGACCCTGAAGGACCTGAAGCAGCGCCCCCTGATCCTCAAGCTGCGTGACGCCGCCTGCTGGCTGTTCTCGCCGTATCTGTAAAAGACGGGGCACGGCCTGGCCGCCATCCGGTCGCGCGTTGCTGGCGATGCCCGAAGACAGCGTTTCCCTGCCCTTTCCCTCTCTGACACAGGCATGCGGAACGTATCCTCCGCGCGTCCCACGCCTTCATCCCCATCCCCTGGCAAAGCGCGCTGGGGAGAGGGCGAGGGGAGTTTGAGGGGAGGGAGGACCGCTCTCGCACCAGCAGAGGGGTCCTCCCTCCCCTCAAGCCCTTTTTGCCCCAAACGCCCGAAGCCCCGGCGGGGCCGGGGCTTCGTCATCACATCAATCCATCAGGAGAACAAAGGCGTTATCCGCCCGGTCATGACCGGGGCTGTCCCGCCTGTTTTTCCTTTTTCTGCTGTTCCAGCAGACCGGCGGCGCGCAAGGCCTGGCGCCGCTGCCGGGCCATCTGGCGCAGGTCGGCCACGCTGTCGCTCTCGTCCATGATCTCGCTGCCGAGCATCTCCTCGAACACGTCCTCCAGCGTCACCACGCCGGCAAGGCCGCCGTATTCGTCGAGCACGGCGAACAGGTGCGAACGCGAGTGCAGCAGCTCCTTGAGCAGTTTGTCCAGGGTCTGGCTCTCCAGCACGAAGTGCAGGGGCTTCATGATGGCGGAAAGCGGCGTCTCGCCTTTTTCTTCCAGCAGGCAGTGGAGGATGGTGCGGCGGTCCACCAGGCCCACCAGATCCTCGTTGTCCTCGCCGTAGACGGGGATGCGGCTCACATGCCACAGGCGCGGGTTCTTGTAGGCCTCGGCGGCGGTCATGTCTTCGGGCAGGGAGAAGACCACGGTGCGCGGGGTCATGATGTCATAGACCCGCTTCTGGTCCAGGGCCAGGATGTTGCGGATGTAGGCCTCCTCATAGGCCTTGATCTGCCCGGCCTGGCGCGACAGGCTGGTGACGGCGCGGATGTCGTCCTCGGAGATGTCCGGGCCGTTGGACGGCGGGGTCAGCAAACGGGTCAGCAGGCCCGTCAGCCAGATGACCGGGGTCAGCAGCTTGACCGCCACTTCCAGCGGCCGGGCCAGTACCACGGCGATGGAGGTGGCATAGGCCACGCCCAGGGTCTTGGGCACGATCTCGCCGAAGGCCAGGATGAGCACCGTGAACCCGGCGGCGAACAGGGCCATGTATTCGGCGCCGAAAGCCGCCATGAAGGCCGCGCCCGCCACGGCGGAGCCCGCGGTGTTGGCCACGGTGTTCAGGGTCAGGATGGCGGCGATGGGTTTTTCCACATTGCTGCGCAGACGGAAGAGCACTTCCCCCACGGGCCTGCCGTCGTTGCGTATCTTCTCGATGGCCGACCAGGGCACGGCGTACAGGGCCGCCTCCGTCAGGGAGCAGGTGAAGGAGATGACGACAGCGACACCGATAGCGAGAATCAGGGTGAGCATAGGTCCCTCGTGAAAAATGGAAAACCGCCATGAGGCATCCGGCGGCTTGCATGAACGTATCTCCGGCATATATCCTGTGCGGGCGACCTTGGCAATGCGCCGCGTCAAAGGAGATGCCCATGGAACGTCTTGCGGAGGAGATCCGACGAAAGGCCGGGGAAGCCGGCCCGCGACTGACGGCCCTGCGCCGCCATCTGCACCGCCATCCTGAACCGGCCTGGGGCGAATACCTGACCGCCTCGGTGGCGGCCCGTGCCCTGCGGGAAGCCGGTTTCCGGCTCACCCTGGGGGCCAACGCCCTGCGCCCCTCGGCCCGCCCCCGCCAGCCCGAGGCGGCCTTCTGCGCGGCCCAGAGCGGCCGGGCCCTCAACGAGGGCGCCGATCCCGGTCTGGTGGCCTGCATGGCCGGGGGCCTCACGGGCCTGTGGGGCGATCTGGATCTGGACGCTCCCGGCACCCCCGAAGACGAACGCGGCCCGCTGGTGGCCTTCCGTTTCGACATGGACGCCAATACCGGCATCACCGAAGCCGCGGACCCGGATCACGTCCCCGCGGCGCAGGGCTTCGCCTCCTGTCATGCAGGCTGCATGCATGCCTGCGGCCACGACGGCCATGTGGCCCTGGGCATGGAGCTGGCCCGGCTGCTGGGCGGCCTGCGGAACGAGCTGTCCCGCAGCCTGAGCGGCCGCATCCGCCTGATCTTCCAGCCTGCCGAGGAAGAGGGCGAGGGCGCGCCCGGCATGGTGGCCGCCGGGGCCGTGGACGGCGTCCGGGCCCTGTTCGGCCTGCACCTGAGCATGCAGGCCAGCCGCAGCGGCGATCTGGTCTGCGGTACGGACAAGTTCCTGGCCACCACCAATTTCGAAGTCTTCTTCACCGGCCAGAGCGCCCATGCCGGGCTGGCCCCGCACGAGGGGCGCAACGCCCTGCTGGCCGCCTGTACGGCCGTGACCAATCTGCTGGCCATCGCCCGCCACGGTCAGGGCGCCTCGCGCATCAACGTGGGCGAGATGCACGTCAGCGAGACCCCCAACATCATCCCGGCCCGGGCCTGGCTGCGCGGCGAGACCCGCGGCGAGAACGGGGACATCAACGGCTACATGCTGGCCGAGGCCCGGCGCGTGGTGGACGGCGCGGCGCGCATGCACGGCTGCCGCAGCCGCTTTCTTTGCCAGAGCCACTGCCCGGGCGCCATGTCCAGCCCCGAGCTGGTGGATCTGGTGGAACGCACGGCACGGGACATGGGCACCTTCCGCGAGGTGCGCCGCAAGGCCGACTTCTGGGCCTCGGAGGACTTTGGCTGGTTCATGAACAAGGTGCAGGAGGACGGCGGCCTGGCGGCCTATCTGCAACTGGGCGCCGACAGGCCCGACGGGCACCACACCAGCCATTTCACCTTTGACGAGCGCGTCCTGCCCCGGGGCCTGGAACTGCTGGCACGGCTGGCCGTGGCCGCACTGGCACGGCGCCCGGACTGAGCCCGCGCCACAGGACAGGCCCATGAACGCCCCCTCCCCGTCCTGCCCCGATGACGCCGCGGCCCGGCGCCTGGCCCGCAGCATGGCCGTGGTCTCGGCCTTTTGCCTGACCGGCGATACCATGCTCTACATCGCCCTGCCCCTGTTCTGGCAGGAATGCGGCCTGACCGCGCTCTGGCAGGTGGGCGTGCTGCTGGCCGTCAACCGCCTGGTGCGTCTGCCGCTCAACCCGCTGGTGCGCCTGCTCTACACCCGCATCGACCAGCGCACCGGCATGGCCCTGGCCGTGGTGCTGGCCGCCTCGACCACCCTGCTGTACGGCGTGGCCCGGTGCTTCGCGCTCTGGCTGCTGCTGCGCTGCCTCTGGGGACTGGCCTGGACGCTCCTGCGCCTCGGCTCCCTGTTCGCCCTGATGGCGGCCTCGCGCAAGGACAATCGCGGCTATCTCATGGGCAGTTACAACGGCCTCGTGCGCCTGGGCAGCCTGCTGGGCATGATCGGCGGCGGCCTCCTGGCCGATTTGCTGGGCTTCCCCACCGTGGCCCTGCTCTTCGGGGCCCTGACGCTGACGGGCCTGCCGCTGGCCCTGACCCGTATCCCCCGCAGCGGCCGCGCCACCGGAGCGGCGAGCCGGGCGGCCACGTCCCTGCTTTCGGGTCTGTACCTGCGCCAGCCCGGCATGCGGCGCGTCTTCATCACGGGGCTGCTGGTGGCCCTGGTCTTCCAGGGCATCTACGCCGCCACCCTGAGCCGCATGGTGGCCCTGCATGTGGGCGAACTGGCCCTGGCCGGCGGCCTCGTCATGGGCTGCGCCACCCTGGCCGGCATGCTGCAGGCCCTGCGCTGGCTCTGGGAACCCTGGCTGGCGCCGTGGTTCGGCCGCCTTTCCGACGGCCCGCGCGGCCGGGGCCCGGTGCTGTGCGCCTGCCTTGGCGGCGGCGCCTGCGCGCTGGCCCTGGTGGCCCTGTCCCTGCCCGCCCCGTTGTGGCTGCCGCTGCTGCTCTGCTCGCAGCTCTGCGCCACGGGCCTGGGCACCCTCTCCGATGCCGCCGCTTCGGACACGGCCGAGCAGCACGGCCATCCCACGCACACGCTGGCCTCCTATGCCTTCATCGTGGATTGCGGCGCGGCCGCGGGCCCGGTGCTGGCCTATGGCGTGCAGGGCCTCTGGGGCATGGATGCGGCCTACCTTACGGCAGCGGCCCTGCTGCTCTGCCTGCTGCCGCTCTGGATGCGCAGAGAGGCGACAAGGGCACACTCATAAAAAAATATGAGCTATTTCAGGAAGATGCGACGTCTTTCAGGCAGCGCGGCGAAGAACGGCAAAAAAAAATTGCCGAAAAATAATTTTTTTGTTGACAGGCAGGGTGCTTTTAGCTAAAAAGGACTTCTCGCACGGATGACGTGCGAATGCTACCGCGTCGCGGGGTGGAGCAGCTCGGTAGCTCGTCGGGCTCATAACCCGAAGGTCGTAGGTTCAAATCCTGCCCCCGCAACCAGAAAGATCAAAGGCTTCCGATTTTCATCGGAAGCCTTTTTTCGTAAGCGGGATCTTTTCCCACCCCTCTCCCCACTATCCAAATATCCATCTGTCCGCCGGGACTCCGCGCATCTGCCAGGCCGCGCAGATGTCACCGGCACGCTCCGGCGGAAGGCATCTCGTCCTGTTCCGCTGTCCCCCGTTTTTGCCGGTGACGCGCTCCGGCACTACGGCATGGGAAGCCGGCCTGGGGCAACCGGACGGCCTCCCGCGCAGACAGCGTTGACGAAAATGCCCTGCCGAAAAAGAAAAGACAGCCGGATGATCATCCTGTATGGTGTGCCGCTCCTGTTCTTTTGCCGCCGTTTACTCCTGCTTGAACAGATCCTCGACACGTTGCAGGGGAATGCCCAGCTCAGAGGCCGCCGCGAACGCTTCCGCGACCTTGCCGCTCGGTACGACCATAAAGACATATTCATCACCGCCCGTATCCCACAGCAGGATCGTCAGGCCATAGCGGTCATGCAAGACGGGGTTGCAAGCGCGGAGCACCTCCTCGGGGTACGCGTCTTCATCATCGCAGGGGGGCAGGTGTTCCTTTGCCCCCGGCGGCAAGAGGCAGCACAGGGAGGCGAAAACTTCTTCCGGCGCTTCCTTCCAGTCCACCCAGTCCAGGCGTTTCCGGTCCCGCAGGGCCAATCGCATCAACGTAACATGCCAGCCGGTGTAGACTTCTTCCATACCGAATTCCTCACAGAGCGCGGCGCACTGTGCCGGTGTCGTGGCGGCGGCGTGGATCTTGTCCGCCAGCGCTTCGGCATCGGCAACGCCGAGCAAGGTAAGGAACGTGAGCAGGGCCGGGCGCGATATGGGCACAGGCTTCGGTATCCTGGGCTTATTCGCATCCAGGAGCATTGCCAGCGTGCGCTCCATTTTGGCTATGACGGCAGGATCAGTGACTTCGGTATCCCGTCCCACCGTCTCATACCACGGACAGTCCCAGCACACATGGCGCAGTTCCACCGCATCACCGCAACGCACCACGAAGTAATAATCAACGGCCCAGCCGGCGTTGACGACTTCCCCCATATAGATGCTTGTGGGGATATAGAACGTCCCTTTCTCACACACATATTCGGAATCCGTGTCTTCCCCCATATCGATATCGCATTGGGGAAAGGCGTTAACAGCGCGCAACGTTTCTGCGGAAGGGATGATGCGCAATTTTTTTCCCTGAAAAAATGCGAACAGGTCTGTATTTATGATGTCGCTGTGATAGGGCCTGCCGCGCAATCCCCTGGTCGTATAATAGATATGCATGGCTCTCTTCCTGATGCATGATTGCTTTTTGAAAAACGGCGATCTTGAAAAACAGGCAGCAAGGGACTCTGCACACGGCAAATAGGTATCGCATTCCTCCGGGACGCATTCCCCGCCAGAGCGACGCTCATAGCGAGGCCGCTCGTCCATGCCCATGCTGCCGCTGCCTGCTTGTGTCCACCCGCCTGGCCGAGCATAGCCGGGAATGCGCGTCCCCTCAAGAATGACGGGCATCCGTGGGCTGCGCGGCATGCATCCGGCCAGCCCGTTTTTGAAGTGCCTGCCGGATACCCGCAAAAACGGCTCGCCTGCGGCATCATCCGGGCCGGAGACGGCCAGCATCCGGTACACGCCGGCACGGATGGGGCCAACGCGCTCCAGATGTTCGCGGATCGCGGCGACCTTGGCGGCCATGCCTTCAGATTCCGCCCCCGCGACCAGAATGAAAAATCCCTTACGGCATTTACCGTAAGGGATTTTACGTTCTGGCTCCTTCTTCATCCCGCGGCAAGGCCCTGTGCCCTGCCGCGGCTTTCACGGCCCCGCATTTGTGCCAGGCGCCCTCTCCCCGCCGCTAGCGCAGCTTCAGCACGAAGCGCGTCCGGGTATCGCTCGCCGCATCCTTCTGATAGTCAAGGACGGCCCCGACGGGCATGGCCCGGTCGATGCCGAAACGTCCCTTGAATTCCCGGACGCTGCGGAAAGCCATGGCCGTGAACTCCGCCCGCGTCATCTTCCGGTCGGCCGCGACGAAGATGATGTCGATGCCCTTGGCATAGGCGGCGACCTCCACGGACCTGATCCCCCTGCCGGCATAACGGGACAGCAGTTCTTCCTCAAAAGCGGTGAAACGGTCACTGTCGTCCACGAAAACTTCGGCATCGCCGCTCTCCGTAGCGGTATCCGTCCGCGTCTCCGCAGACAGGGACATGCCGGGCACGGCAACGGAAAGGACGCACGCGACCAGGAGCAGGAAAAAGAGCTTCTTCATGGCACCTCCGGCCAGACAGGGGGATGGGGGTTGCAGGATATCGCCGCGAACTGCGGCACCAGTGGACTTGATACGGGCTGCGGGACCTTTTGGGTCATGCCCCGGCCGAGCGCTGCCCCCGGCGGGCCCTGTCCGTTGTCCGCGACTGGGAGCGGCCCCATATCACACGGACAAGGATCGGCCCCTCACGTCGCGCCATGCGGCAGTGCCGGGACATGCTGTGCGGGCCCGGAACCGGGCCCGTGGCCTAGAAGGCCTCGTACTCCCCGATGGCGCAGCGGTCCTGCAAGGCGGGCAGGGTGCGCTCCAGCAAGACGCCGTCGCTGTGGCGGGTGTCGTAGCCGTAGGTGACGCGGATGCCCAGGGTCACGAAACGCACCGCGCGCTCCAGGGCCACGGGCAGGCTGTCCCCCTGGAGGAACGCCCCCACCAGCACGCTGGAGAAGGTATCGCCCGTGCCGGGATAGAAGGCCGGGATATAGGGCGACTCCATCTTCCAGAAGCGCCCCTGCCTGCGGTCATAGGCCACGGCCGCGCAATGGCCGGGGCGGGCCGCCGGGGCGCTGGTGATGACCACCCTGTCCGGCCCCATGGCCGCCAGGCGTCGCAGCTGCTCCTTGAGGGCGTCGGGCGGGATGTCCGGCCGGTAGGGCTCGCCCAGCAGAAAGGCCGCTTCGGTGAGGTTGGGCGTGATGACGTGGGCGTGGCCGATGAGCTGGCGCATGGCCTCCACCATCTCCGGCGTCTGGGTGGGGTCCAGGGTGCCGTTGTCGCCCAGCACCGGGTCCACCAGGGCGAAACCGCCGGGCTTGAGGAAATGGCCGATGCAGCGGGCCGCGACCTCCAGCTGGTGCGGATTGCCCAGAAAGCCGGAATAGACGGCATCGAAGGTCAGGCCCAGCTGCTGCCAGTGATCCAGCATGGGGCCCATCTCGGCGGTCAGGTCATGAAAGGTGAAGCCCTCCACGCCGGATGTCTGGGAAGACAGCACCGCCGTGGGCAGGGGACAGGTCTGGACGCCCATGCCGGCAAGGATGGGGATGACCACGGTCAGCGAGGCGCGCCCGAAACCGGAAAGATCGTGGATGGCGGCGACGCGTTGCAGGGGGATCTCGTGCATGGGCACCTCGGCGGGAAGGAGTTGGGAGGAAAGCGCCTAGAGCTTCTCCAGTGCCAGCCGGAAGGCGAAGCCAATGAAGATGAGGCCCGTGAGCCGGTGCAGCCAGGCCTGGAAAGCGGGCCGGACGAACAGGCGGCGGATGCGGTGCAGCAGGCTGGCCAGCAGCACGAACCAGCCCAGGCAGAAAAAGGCCATGATGCCGCCCAGCTCCAGGAATTGCGGCCACAGGGCCGCGTGCGGGTCCAGGAATTGCGGCAGCATGGTCAGGAAAAAGAGCACGGCCTTGGGATTGAGGGCATTGGTCAGAAAGCCCTGCCGGAAGGCCCGGCCCCGCAGGCCGCGGACGGGCTGCGCCCCCGCCTCCTGCCCGCCGTGACGCACCACGGCGGCCGTGACCTGGCGCCCGGCCCGCAGGGCATGGAAGCCCATCCAGCACAGATAGGCGGCCCCGGCATAGCGCAACAGCGTGAACAGGGTGACGGACTGGGCGATGACCGCGCTGATGCCCAGCATGGCGGCCGAGGTGTGGACCATGATGCCCAGCGCCACGCCGCAGGCAGCGGCCTGACCGGAACCGCGCCCCTCGGTGAGGGAGATGCGCGTGATGAGGGCGAAATCCGGGCCGGGCAGCATGGCCAGCAGGACCGCCAGCGGGATATAGAGGAGCAGGTTTTCCAGCGGGACCATGCGCCCTTCCTGAAGACCGCACCGCTGCGGGCAGCGCGGGAAACAAAGGGAGGAAGGGCCTGCGGGGATGCGCCCTTCCTCCCGGATGTACGGAGGATGTACGGAGATCGTGCGGGACGCGGCGGCCGTCGCCTACAGGCAGGCGCCGATGATCTCGCCGAATTCCTGGCAGCCCACCACGCGGGCGCCTTCCACCTGGGCGGCCAGGTCCACGGTGACGGCGCGGCCGGCGATGGCCTTGCCCATGGCGTTGCGGATGCGCTCGGCGGCCGCGGGCACGCCCATCTGTTCCAGCATCAGGGCGCCGCACAGGATCACGCTGCCGGGGTTGGCCTTGTCCTGACCGGCGATGGTGGGAGCGGTGCCGTGGGTGGCTTCATAGAAGGCCAGGGAGTCGGACATGTTGACGCCCGGGGCCAGGCCCAGACCGCCCACCTGCGCGGCCAGGGCATCGGAGATGTAGTCGCCGTTGAGGTTGGGGGTGGCCAGGATCTGGTACTGTTCGGGACGCAGCAGGGCCTCCTGGAACATGGCGTCGGCGATGCGGTCCTTGACCACCAGACGGCCTTCCACGGGCTCCTTCTCGGTGCAGGTCAGGTCGCCGAATTCCTGGGCGGCCACATCGTAGCCCCACTGGCGGAAGCCGCCTTCGGTGAACTTCATGATGTTGCCCTTGTGCACCAGGGTCAGGCTCTTGCTGCCGGTATCCAGGGCAAAGCGCAGGGCGCGGCGCACCAGGCGCTTGGAGCCGAAATCGCTCATGGGCTTGATGCCCACGGCGGCTTCCTCGCGGATCTTGGTCACGCCGAACTCCTCACGCAGGAAGGCGATGAGCTTCTTGGCCTCCGGGGTCCGGGCGGCGTATTCGATGCCCGCGTACACGTCTTCGGTGTTCTCGCGGAAGATGACCATGTTCACGCGTTCGGGATGCTTGACCGGCGTTTCCAGGCCTTCGAAGTGACGCACGGGACGGATGCAGGCGTACAGGTCCAGCGTCTGGCGCAGGGCCACGTTGAGGCTGCGGATGCCGGTGCCCACGGGGGTGCCCAGGGGGCCCTTCATGGCGAAATCGGCGGTGCGCAGGGCGTTCATGGTCTCCTCGGGCAGGGGGGAGCCGGTCTCGGCCGTGGCCTTTTCACCGGCCAGCAGTTCCACCCACTCGATGCGCATGTCCGATTCCTTGGCCAGCGCGGCGTCGATGACAGGGCGGGCGGCGCGCCAGATTTCGGGGCCGATGCCGTCGCCTTCGATCCAGTAAACTCGTTTGCTGCTCATTGTCTGCATCCTTTTCTGTATTCCTGGTTACGGCCGCCGGGGGCGGGCCTGTAGGCAAAAAACGGCGCGCCGGGGGCACCGGCACGCCGCCATGCGTCTAGTCTTCGGCTGCGCGGGCTTCCTGCTGCAGGGCCTGCGAACGCTTGAGCAGCTGCTCAAGCTGGATGTCCACACCGATGACGCCCACGATGTTGTCGTCATCGTCCGTCACCGGGCAGGACACGGTGATGACCAGCTTGCCCGTGAACTGGGACTGGTACACGTCCATGATGTGCATGTCGCCGGTCTGCATGGGCATCTTGAACCATTCGCGCTGCGAGAAGTCGAAGCCGATGGGCAGGGCCTCGTACTTTTCACGGTAGGCGGGGTCGGTGATGGCCGCGCACTTGAGGCTGCCCTTGGTATCCGTAAGGTAGAGGTACTGGATGAAGGGGTACTCGCGCGAGAAGCTGTCCAGACGGGCGCAGGCATGCTTGCCGAAGTCCCGCAGGTCCGCGTTCTGGGCCAGACGGACGATGAGATGGGCGGCCAGCTCGTCGGCCAGTTCCTTCATGTGGTCGAACTCGGTCTCGAACAGCTCCGGCATGTAGCGCTGCACCAGGGCCGCCATCTCGTCATGCGACAGGTGCGTGGTGCGGCCGGTGTCGTAGATGGCCACGATGGCCTCGTAGATCTGGCCCACGGCGGGGTGCTTCTTGGAGATCTGCTTGCCCTCGGGCAGCTTGAGGTTGACGTTGATCCAGTAGGCCACCCCGGCACGGCCGGTCTTGTCGGTGATGATGATGGGCACGGGACGGCCCAGCAGGTGCTTGGTGTCGAAAATGTTGTAGATCTCTTCGTTCTTGGCCAGGCCGTCGGCATGCACGCCGGCGCTGGTGGCGTTGAAGTCGCGGCCCACGAAGGGATAGTTGTGGGGGATGTTGTAGTGCAGTTCCTTTTCGAAGAACTCGGCCACTTCGCTCAGGATGGTGGTATCGGCGGCGGCATCGTCACCGGTGAGCGAGATGTATTCGATGATCAGGGCCTCCAGCGGCGTGTTGCCCGTGCGCTCGCCAAAGCCGAACAGCGTGCTGTTGACCGCGCCGCAGCCGTTGAGCCAGGCCGTGACACCGTTGACCAGCACCTTGTGGAAATCGTTGTGGCCGTGCCATTCCAGCCATTCGCCGGGCACACCGGCCTCATCGGTGAAGGCGCGCACGATGCGCTGCACCGAGCGGGGCAGGGCCGCGCCGGGATAGGGCACGCCGTAGCCCATGGTGTCGCACAGGCGGATCTTGACCGGCATGCCGCTCTGCTGGCTCAGCTCCATGAGCTTCTGGGCGAAGGGCAGGCAGAAGCCGTAGATGTCGGCACGGGTGACGTCCTCGAAATGGCAGCGCGGGATGATGCCCCATTCCAGGGCCTGCCGGGCCAGGTCCAGATACATGTCCATGGCCTGCTGGCGGGTCTTCCCCAGCTTGAGATAGATGTGGTAGTCCGACACGCTGGTCAGCATGCCGGTCTCGTCGAACTCCATGTCCCGGGCCAGCTTGAGGTCTTCCTTGTTGGCGCGGATCCAGGCGGTCACGCGCGGGAAGCGGTAGCCGCGCGCCCGGCAGACATCGATGCACTTGCGGTCCTTGGCCGAGTACAGGAAAAACTCCGACGCCGTGATGAGGCCCGTTTTACCGCCCATGCGGTGCAGGAAATCGAACATCTTGGCCACCTGCTTGACCGTATACGGCGGCCGGGCCTGCTGGCCGTCACGGAAGGTGGTGTCCGTGATGCGCATCTGTTCGGCGGGACGCGGGGCAAGGAGCACCTCGTCGAAGGTCGTGCGGCAGATGCTGGTGTAGGGAAAAAGCTCGCGGTACAGCTGGGGCTGTTCCCGTTCCTGAAGCGAAAGCGGGCGAATGCTGCCCGTCTGGTGGATGATGCTGCTCATGACACTCCGTCCGGCCTGAAAAGTGACATACAAGGCAAGGAACATATCCTGTTAGCGAGGGCGCGTCAAAGGGCGCACGGACGGCGCTCCGGCCCCGGCCGGCATCACGTCCCTGCCGCCGGGACTTGCCAGAACAGGCAAAATGGCGGATTGTACCGCCTATCGGAGCCATCCTCCGGTTGAAGGAGCTTTTATGTCGGTTTGTGTGCAGTACCCCTCGGCGGGCTGCATTGTGGAATATCTTGAAGGCAATGCCGTCCAGATCGCGCTGGTCACCGAGGAATCCGGCGGCAAACTGCGTCTTTTGCTGCCCAACCGGCGCGAGACGCGTCTCACCACGTCGCGCCTGCTGCCCTGGGCCGGGCCCGCGCTGGGCTCCGTGCCCGGCAAGGACGAGTCCGCCCGCCTGCTGGAGCAGCATCGTGCCCGCCGCGAGGAACTGGCCGCGGCCCTGCCCGTGCTGGAACTGTGGGAGATGAGCCAGGGCGAAGTGCCGGAAGCCTCGGCCCAGTGGTTCGCCGAACTGGCCGGGCAGGCCGGGGACGCCGACAGCGTCGCCGCCTGCGGGCGCGCCCTGCTGGCCTGCAAGAGCCACTTCCGCTTCCAGCCGCCCGTCTTCCAGATCTTTTCCGCCGAGATGGTGGAAAAACGCCTCAGGGAACAGCAGGAACGCGCCGCCCGCGAGGCCCTGGTGCTGGGCGGCAACAGCTTTTTCCGCCTGCTCTGGGACGTGGCCTGCAAAAAACGCGCGCTGCCGCCCCGGCCCGGCGGAGACTGCCGGGGCATGTCCGAATGGCCGGCCCCCGAAGTGGCCGAACGCCTGAAGCAGATCCTGTTCGCCCGCATGGCCGACCCCGAGAACCAGGAATACGACGAACTGTGGCGCATGCTCTCCAAGGGCCTGCCCGATGTGCCGCACCTGCCCGTGCAGCTGCTCATGGCCTGGGAGCAGGTGCCCGCCCACTACAATTTCTGGTATGACCGCGCGGGCTACGCCCCCGGCGACGACTGGTGGCGCCCCCTGGCCCCGGCCGTGGAGGCCCTGCAGCGGGCCGCCCGCCAGGTGGAACTGCCCGTCTGCGACCTGCCCTTCATCAGCATCGACAGCGCCACCACCCGCGACGTGGACGACGCCTTCCACATCCTGCCCACGGACGACGGCGGCTTCGAGCTGACCCTGGCCCTGGCCTGCCCGGCCGCCTGCTGGCCTTTCGGCGAGCCCCTGGACAAGGCCGTGTTCCGTCGCGGCACCAGCATCTACCTGCCCGAGGGCGACAGCCACATGATGCCCGAAGTCCTGGGCACGGACGCCTTTTCCCTGCTGGCCGGTCAGGACCGCCCGGCCTTCTGCGTGAAGACGCGCATCTCGGCCGCGGGCGAGATCCTTTCCTGCGAGCCCCGGGCCGCGCGGGTACGCCTGGCCGCCAACCTGACCTACGACGACACCCAGGCCGTCCTCGACGCCCTGGCCGCCGGTGAGGCCCCGCAGGCGGACAACCCCGCCGCGCCCTGGGCCGCCATGCTGGCCTGCGGCAACGACTTCGCCCACGTCTGGCAAAAGGCCCGCATCGCGCGCGGGGCCGTCATCATGGACCGGCCCGAACCGTCCATCGTGCTGGAAGGCCAGGGCGCGCAGACGCGCGTGTCCATCGAGCCCGGCCACGAGACCCCAGACTCCCAGCCGCTGGTGGCCGAGATGATGATCCTGGCCAGCGCCGCCGTGGCCCAGTGGGCGGCGGAACGCGAGATCCCCATGCTGCACCGCACCCAGGACGTGGCCCTGCCCAGGGAATACGCCGGTGTCTGGAAGGAACCCCAGGACATGACGCGCATCATGCGCGCCCTGATCCCCTCCAGCCTCGAAGTGCAGGCCCGGCCGCACGCCGCCCTAGGCCTGGCGCGCTACACGCCCATGACCTCGCCCCTGCGCCGCTACCCCGACCTCATCAACGAGGCCCAGCTGCTGCACTGGCTCACCCACGGCACGCCCCGCTGGGACAGCGAGGCCCTGTCCACCCTGCTGGTCAGCCTCAATGCCGTGCTGGATGCCGCCGGGCAGGTGCAGCGCTTCCGCCCGCGCTACTGGAAGCTGCTCTACTTCCGCCAGCAGGGCGACAAGGTCTGGTGGGACGGCGTGGTCACCGAAGAGAACGACATGTTCGTCAACGTGAGCCTGCCCGCACAGGGCATGTATGTGCGCGGCAAACGCCGCATGTTCGACGAGCGCACCTGCCCCGGCATGGCCGTGCAGGTGCGCATCGGCCGCGTGCACCCGCTGTACAACGAGATCCAGATCCTCGAAGCCGTCAGCATGGACGGCTGATGCGGGATCCTGAGGAGATATTCCCGGGGGGAAGGGACCCCCTTTAACCAGCGCCCAAAGGGAGTCCCTTCCCCCCAGGCCCCCCATCCTCCCCCAAATGCGCTTCATCAGGGGAAACGGGCCATACGGGAACGGGACACTGACAGGGATAAACAGCGCCACGGCAGCCGCTGTGGCGGGGCAAGGACAGCCCCGGTTCAAGGAGGAGGAATATGACGGCCTTTTTGTGTATCGTTCTGGGCTATGTGCTGGGTTCCGCCCCGTGGGGGCTGGTCATCGCCCGCACCTTCTGCGGCATCGATCCCCGCAACGACGGCAGCCGCAACACCGGCGCCACCAATGTGGCCCGCCTGTGCGGTTTCCGCTGGGGCGTGCTGACCCTGGCCTGCGACCTGGGCAAGGGCGCCCTGCCCGTGGCCCTGGCCCTGTGGCTGGGCCTTTCGCCCCTGCCGGTGACCTGCGTGGCCCTGGCCTGCGTGCTGGGCCATGTGTTCTCCTGCTTCATGGGCTTCCGCGGCGGCAAGGCCGTGGCCACCAGCATCGGCGTGTTCCTGCCCCTGGCCTTCTTCCCCCTGCTCTTCTCCTGCGCGGCCTGCGTGCTGGTCATCTGGCGCAGCGGCTTCGTCTCGCTGGGCTCCCTGACCCTGGTCACGGTGCTGCCCTTTGCCCTGCTGGCCGCCACCCAGTACGCCTGGGTGCCCCTGTCGCTGTGCATCTGGGCCCTGGTGGTCTGGAAGCACAAGGAAAACATCGCCCGCCTGCGCGCCGGTACCGAAAAGAGCTGGCTCAAGAGCCGTCAGAAGTAGGACGACGCGGCAACGACAGCAAAAGGCCTCTTTCCCCTGCGGGAAAGAGGCCTTTTTTCATATTTCATTGCACAGGATCTTGCCCCACCAGCCCTGCCCGGCAGGACACGCCCCGGAAAGATGACGCCCCCCTGCCGTACGCCTGTCCCAAGGACAACGGGCCTGCCTCGCTACATTCTTCCTCTCAGCATAAAGCGCGTTTGGGGGAAGAAGGGGGCCGGGGGGAAGCCCCCCCTTTTGGCGCTGGCAGCGACCGGATGGCGGCCCGCAGGGCCGTGCCCGTTGCGACGCAGGAAGCTACGGGCATCGACAGCAGAGATGAGGGGGTCCCCCCTCAACAATAAAAAACTTGCGGGCATCAACAGCAACACAAGGAGCCCTTCCCCCCGAAAAACATCCCCTCCTAGCGGCCGAGCAGGCCCCGGATGGCGCCGCCGGCGTCGCGCACGGCACCGCCGATGCCGCTGCCCGCCTCGCGGGCCGTATCCCCGGCCGCGCCGCCGGCCTTCCTGCCGCCTTCCAGCAGGTTGCTGCCGAGCCCCTTGACCGCGTCCAGCGCGAACCTGGAGTCCAGCGAGAACGAAAGGTTGTCGAAGGGCCCTTCATAGTTCACGGGGATGTTCAGGCCCAGCGTGGTGATGGTGGCCGTGCCCTTGAGGTGCTGGCGCGGCAGGCTGGCATGGGCCTGTCCCCTGGCCTGGAGCTTGGGCGAGGTGGCCGTCATGGGATCCATGTCGGCCTCGCCCTTGCGCAGCACGAAGGGCACGTGCACCTGTTCGAAGGTATCGGAAACGGCCCCCTTGAGGCCGGGCACCGAATGCAGCAGGGAGGTCAGGGCCGGGACGTGCATGTTGCGCAGCCGCAGGTCGCCCGAACCGGAAAGGGCGGCCAGCATGGCGTCGGCACCGGTGCCGCCCGTGGTGCAGGATGCCTTGAGGGCCGCCAGCCCTTCCACGGAGCGGGGCTTTTCCAGAGCTTCCTGCAGGGGGCCCAGGGCCACTTCGGCCGCATCCAGATCCAGCGCATACTTGTGGCTCTGGAGGTCGGCACGGCCGCCGGCGGACAGGCGTCCGCCGCTTTCCAGCACGCCCTGGAAGGAGGTCAGACGGTAATCGCCCTTGCTGCCGCTCAGGGCCAGGGAGATGTCGCGCAGGTGCATCTTCTTCCAGCCCAGGGACGACATGGCCAGACGCACGTTGAGCGTGGGCCAGCTGGTGGCGCTCTCCTGGTCCGCGGCCGCCACGGCCTTGCCTTCCCCGGTCTTGCCCGCGGCGGCGTCCTTGCCGCTCCCGGGCAGGGGCAGATATTCATCCAGCTGCAGCTTGCCCAGGCTCAGGGAACCTTCCATGGCCAGCACGTCCCGGAAATGCAGGCGCAGCTCCGCCCGCAGGGGCGTGGCGTCCAGCTTGCCCTTGCACTGGGAAAGCGCCAGCGTGTCGCCCTCCCAGGTCACGGAGCCCTTGAACAGCAGCGCGTCCTGCGCGTGGGGCTTGAGCTGCACGCCCAGGGCCGAGGCCAGCTTGCGCGGCGAGCCTTCCAGCAGGGCGGAGCCCGTGAAGGCCGGGCCGTCCAGGCCCAGCGTACCGGTGAGGCCCACACGGCCGTGCGGCACGGAAAGGCTCAGGCGGGACAGATGCAGCTGCCGGGCCGCCGTGTCCAGCGAGGCATCGCCCTGCAGCTGCACGGGCCCCAGGCCCGCGGGCAGGAGGCCCCGGCGGGAAGGCGTGATGGTCAGGGAAAGGTTCTGCACACGCGGGGCCATGCCGAAAAGCCCGGCCTGGGCATCCAGGGCCAGGGTCCCGGCCAGCGCACGCCCGGCGGTGAGCAGATCATAGGTGAAATCGCAGCGCAGGACGGCATCCTGGCCGTTGCGCAGGTTCTCCACGGAAAGGTTGATGTCGCGCAGGTCGTAGCGCTCGCCGCCCTTCTCCACATGCAGGCTGCCCTTGCTCAGGGTCAGGCGGCCCAGCTCCAGCGGCAGGAGCACGTCGCCGCCGGGCCTGTTCGAGGCAGCCTCTGTCCCGGAGGCCGGCCCCGCCGGTGCCGCGGCCTTGCCTTCCGGCAGCAGCAGGCTCAGCGAAGGGCTGTCCAGACGGACTTCCCCGATGACCAGTTCCCCGTGCAGCAGCGGTTCCAGCTCCAGATGGGCCTCGCCGCCCCTGGCCGTGAAGCGCATGCCCTGCCCGTCCTGCACGCCGTCCCAGCTGACGGCGGCGAATTTGGCCCCGGGCGGCAGCAGGGAAAGCTCGGGCGGGCTGGAGAAGCGCACGGGCGTGCCTGTGGCTTTTGCCACCGCGGCCGAGATCTGGTCGCTGATGAATCCGGTATCCAGCTGACTGACCACTATGGCCAGTACCGCCGCCAGTACCAGAACGATACCTCCGATCCAGCAAAGTGCACGCTTCATGTCTGCCTCCGATGGCCTGTCTGTCCTGTGGCCGGACTACAGGACAACTGTAGGGCATCGCCAGTCCCGAGGCAAGCGGCCCCTCCGCCTGCCGCAGGCCCCCTGCCTGTGGCAGGCGGGGACGCCCCGCGGGGATGGCAGGCCATAGCCCCGGCTGGCCGCAGACGCAAAAAGGGGGAGCCTTGCGGCTCCCCCTCATATTCGCAGACCGGTCCGTGAGGACTAGCTGTTTTCCTGGGCGGCCTTCAGCAGGTCGCCGAGGCTCTGACCGGCTTCCTGGGGTCCAGCATGGAATTCCTTGGGCTTGCGGCGGTCTTCGTCGTCTTTGATCTGCTTGATGGACAGGCCCAGACGGCGTTCTTCGGCGCTCACGTGGATGACCTTGGCCTGGATCTCCTGGCCTTCCTTGTAGAGCTCGGCGGGGCTCTTGATCTTCTTGTTGGAAAGTTCGGAAACGTGCACCAGACCTTCGATGCCTTCTTCCACTTCCACGAACAGGCCGAAGTCGGTGATGTTGGTCACCACGCCCTTCACGGTGCAGCCCACGGGGTAGGTGCTGGGCACATGGCCCCACGGATCATCGACCAGCTGCTTGATGCCCAGGGTGAACTTTTCGTTTTCCTGGTCAACGGTCAGCACCTTGGCCTGCACGGTGTCGCCCACCTTGTAGATCTCGTTGGGATGACGCACCTTCTTGGTCCAGCTGATGTCGGACACGTGGATGAGGCCGTCGATGCCGTCTTCGATACCGATGAACATGCCGAATTCGGTGATGTTCTTGATGACGCCTTCGAGGATGGTGCCTTCAGGATACTTTTCGGCCACCAGTTCCCAGGGATTGGGACGGACCTGCTTCATGCCCAGGCTGATGCGCTTCTTCTCGCCGTCCACGCCCAGGATGACCACTTCGACTTCGTCACCGGTATGCACCATCTGGGAAGGATGGCGCAGCTTGCGGGTCCAGGACATTTCGGAGATGTGCACCAGGCCTTCCACGCCGGGTTCCAGTTCCACGAACGCACCGTAGTCCACCAGGTTGGTGACCTTGCCGGTGCACTTGGCACCCTCGGGGAAGCGGGCGGAGATGTCCTGCCACGGATCGGGCACCAGCTGCTTGAGGCCCAGGGAGACCTTGTTGTTCTCGCGGTCGAAGGAGAGCACCTTCAGGGTCAGGTCCTGACCCATGGTGATCATTTCCTTGGGATGGCGGATGCGCTTCCAGCTCATGTCGGTGATGTGCAGCAGGCCGTCCAGACCGCCCAGGTCCACGAACACGCCGTATTCGGTGATGTTCTTGGCCTTGCCGTGCACGATCTGGCCTTCTTCCAGGGTGCGCAGCAGATCCTGACGCTTGGAATCACGCTCTTCTTCCAGCAGCACGCGGCGGGAAACGATCACGTTGCTGCGGCGGCGGTTGATCTTCAGCACGCGGAATTCGAATTCCTGGTTGACCAGGGCGTCCATGTCGGGCACGGGACGCAGGTCCACATGCGAGCCAGGCAGAAAAGCTTCAACCCCGCCGATGTCCACGGTGTAGCCGCCCTTGATGCGGCGCACGATGTGGCCCTTGATGACCCGGTTGTTTTCCTGCACGTCTTCGAGCTGGTCAAAGACCTGCATGCGCTTGGCCTTCTCAAAGGACAGCGTGATGGTGCCTTCCATCTCGTTCTTGCGAACGACATAGACATCCACACGGTCGCCCACGCTGACGGTCATGTTGCCGGCGGCGTCACGGAACTCGCTGGCCGGGATCTGGCCCTCGGACTTGAAGTTCACGTCCACCAGAACATTGTCGTCATCCACGCGAACGATCTCGCCCTTGGTGATAGAGCCTTCTTCGAGGTCGCCGAAGTCGGGATTGAGATAGTTTTCAAGGGCGCTTTCGAAACTCATTTCGTTTTCGTGCCCGGTTTCCTTGTCTGCCATGCTTGACATGCCTCCAAACATAATTTGTCCCCTGTGCGGGGGTGAAAGAAAGTAGCAAAAGGAGAGGCAAAGCACAAGGCGAAAATGGCCCGGATGCGGGTCAGGGCGGGCAAAGCGGCCTTTTTCCCGCAGCGGGGCAGCGACCGAAGGCCGTGAAAGGACAGGGAAAAGAGTCCCCCAGTCCTGATAATTGTTCCTGAAAAGAAAAAGGGAGCGCGCACCGCCATGCAGGGCCCCGTCGTCCCGGGCGGCCGCAGACGGCAGGGCTTCCGTCCCCTGCCTGTCATCGCGGTATGCCCATCGCTGCCCGCACGCCATGCGGCAGCCGGAAAAACGCAACGCGGGCACACCGCCCGGCGACGGCATGCCCGCATCCTGATGACGGGAGCGTTTCCGGCCTAGCCGGCCAGCTTCACGAAGGTCAGCTCATGCTTGTTGCAGGAAAGATGCAGCAGACGGCCGCCCGGGATGGCCGCAAAGGCCCGCGCCGTCTCGTGGTCGGTCCGGGCCTGGAACTTGAGCGTGCAGACCACGTTGCGGCAGGCATCGGCGGCCAGCCATTCCCGCACGGTCTCCAGCAGGCGGTCAGGGTAGCAGATCATGTCCGAGAACAGCCAGTCCACCTGGCCCACATGGCGCGGCTCAAGGCCGAAGCCGCTGCCCAGGCAGTGGTTGACGCCGGGCATGGCCGCCACCTGGGGCGCCAGCCCGGCCTTGTCCACGCTGAACACGCGGCAGCCCAGCCGCCCCAGCACCCAGGTCCAGCCGCCCGGCGCGGCGCCCAGGTCGATGCACAGTTCCCCCGGCGCGGGCGTGCGCCCGGTCAGGGTGAAGACTTCCCACAGCTTGAGGTAGGCGCGGCCCGGCGGGTCCTCGCGGTTCTCCACGAACTGCACCTCCCCGTCGGCAAAGGGTGAGGTGGTGCGCGGCGAGGCCAGCATCAGGTCTTTCTCCCACAGGGTGAAGGCCCCCAGCGGCGCGGACGGGGCGGGCGTGCCGAAATGCAGGGGCCGTGCCGCCACATAGGGCAGCTGCTCCTGCATGAGGCGCAGGCGCCGCACATGCCCGCCGATGGTGGGGATGTGCGCCCGCCAGTTGCGCTGCAGGGCCGAGAGCTGGCGCGCCCCGTTGCCGATGGAGGTGATGGGGATCCAGCGCGGCTCCGTCCAGACGTTCTGGGCCCAGGCCGCGGGTTCCGTGCCCCGGGCCAGCACCAGACGGCCGCGCACGGTGATGACGCGGTCCCCCAGCTCTTCCAGCAGGGGCTGCATGTAGTCGCGCGCCGCCACCTGCACGCTGAAATCTTCCCTGGGCAGGGCCGAACGGGGCAGGTCGGGCCAGCGACGGGCCAGATGCACCTGCTCCTGCTGCCGTGCCTCGCGCCGCTGTTCCCGGCGCTCCTGCCGCCAGCGGGGCAGGACGTGGACCTCCCCGGCGGCTTCCGGCTGTTCCGTCTTCCTGCTCCGGCCTGTCCGGGCCCGGGCGGGAGCCTGCGCTGCCGGCTCCCCGGAAACACGACGCCCGGAACGGCGGGACGGGCCTTGCCTGTCCGCGCCCTGCTCCGGGCTGGCCTTGTCCCCGCCGCGACGGCGGGGCGCTGAACGTTTTTCCTCTTCCCTATCGGCTTCCTGCGGGGCCTGCTCCTCATGGACGGCGCCGCGGCGCGGCGCGGGAAATGATCGACTGTGCGTACTCATGCGGCCAGCATAGCCCAAAGCCCGGCCAAGGCCAAGCATCCGCCGGCCCTCCCCGGCGCCCGGCAACGGCGCGTCCGGCGAAAAAACACAGGGACAGCGCGCCCCGCCGGCCCGCGCTGTGGCGGCCCGCCTGCCACGGCGGGGACTCATCTTGCGCATCCCCACGGGACATCGTTGCCCGTCCCGGCTTGACTTTTGTGCCCCAAACCGTTTCTGATGGCGCATCCATGCGGGGAATTCCGTGCGAATCGGAAACAGTCGCGCTGCGGTGAGAGGGTACGGAGCTTCTTTGGCGACACGCCACGACAGCCAGCCGTCCCGGTGAAGGCGAAGCAAAGGCCCGGAGGCATGCCTCCCCATTCCCTCAAGTCCGAATACCCGCCATCCCTAACCTTTCAACGCGTCATTGAGGAGGTTCCATGCGTCATATCCCCACAACATCCCTGCGCTCCACGCTGCTGGCCCTGCTGCTCACCCTCTGCCTGGCCCTGCCTGCCCTGGCGGCCCAGAAGGAAGGCCTGTTGCTGGTGGCCTTTGGTACCAGCGTGCCCGAGGCCCAGCCCGCCCTCACCGCCATCGACAAGGAATTCAAGGCCGCCTTTCCCCACAGTCCCGTGATCTGGGCCTATACCTCCAGCATCATCCGGGCCAAGCTGGAAAAGAAGGGCGTGCACATCGGTGACGTGGCCGCCGGTCTGGAAGAACTGGCCCGGCAAAAGGTGGACGTGGTGCGCGTCCAGTCCCTGCATGTGGTGGCCGGTGAGGAATTCAGCGAGATGGAGCGCCTGCTCGTCAGCTGGCTGGCCCGCCATCCCGACAGTTTCAAGGCCGTCTATCTGGGCCGCCCGCTGCTGGAATCCCGGCAGGATGCCGAAGATGTCTGCCGCGCCGTCCTCGGCGCCACCGAAGGCAGGCGCAAGCCCGGCGAGCTGCTGGCCCTCATGGGCCACGGCCAGAGCCACGGCCGGGGCGACATGGTCATCGAAGGCATGCGCGCCACCCTCTCCTATGCCGACAACCTGGCCGTGCTGGCCACGGTGGAAGGCTCGCGCGGCTTCGACCAGGTGCTTGCCGCCATCAAGACCAGCCGCGCGTCCGTCATCTGGCTCCAGCCCTTCATGGTGGTGGCCGGGGACCACGCCCGCAACGACCTGGCCGGTGACGAGCCCGATTCCTGGGCCTCGCGGATCCGCGCCCTGGGCCTCACCCCCCGCCCCGTGCTCACCGGCCTGGGCGAGCTGCCCGGCGTGCGCGCCGTCTTCGTGCGCCATGCCCGCGACAGCCGGGACGACCTGCTGAAGAAGTAGGCCTGCCGAAGAAGTAGGAGAAATGCTGCCAAGGGAAGAAGGGGCTCCCTCCTCCGGCCGGGCGTCACATGCCCTGCAAGGCGGACAGGGCGCCCCCTTTCCCGCGGTCCCCGGCAGTCGGCCAGGGCCGGACCTCTTTCCCGGTCGGCAGGTCATGGGAGCCGCCGCCCTTGCCGCTGTGGCACGGGCCAGCCGCCCCTTGCCCCCGGGCAGGAGGAGACACAAGGGAAAAAAGCGTGCGGTCCGCACCGTTCCTGCACGACCTGTCGCCCTGTGGAAAGGGATCATCGCACGAAAAAAGGACGCCTTCGGGCGTCCTTTTTTATGGCAGCGTCACCAGAGCGCCAGCGCCACGCCGGCCACCACCAGATAGCGGCCCAGTTTGGCCAGCACCACCAGCAGAAGGAAGGAGGGCAGGGGCTCGCGCAGGGTACCGGCCACCAGGGTCAGGGGGTCGCCGATGACGGGCATCCAGCTGCACAGCAGGCTCCAGCGGCCGTAGCGGTGGTACCAGCCTTCGGCCTTGCGCAGGGATTCCGGCGAGAAGGGGAACCAGCGGCGGCCCTGGAAGCGCGTGAGCGAACGGCCCAGCCACCAGTTGACGGCCGAGCCCGCGCTGTTGCCCAGGGTGGCCACGGCGATGAGGGCCCAGGCGGGTTCTCCGCTCTGCACCAGCAGGGTGGCCAGCAGCAGTTCCGACTGCGCGGGCAGCAGGGTGGCCGCCACCAGCGCGGTAAGGAACAGGCCTCCGTACAGGGAAAAAAGGCTCAGGGCAGTCATGGGCGGCACGGAAAGCCGCCGCAAGGCATCAGGCGCTGCGGCGGCTCCTTGTGGGGCGGGATCTAGGCGGCAAGTTTCTTGAGGAGCCAGGCCATATTGGCGGCCAGGTCCTTCACCGTTCGGATGCCCTCGGCATCGCTGTCCACATCACCGGGGTCAAGGCCGAAGGCAAAATTGAAATAGCTTGATGTGGGCACGATCATGTCACTGATGGCGAACCAGGACATGATGTTGAAATAGGCCTGCATGGCCCCGGCACGACGGACGGCTATCAGGGGCGCAGCCACTTTGTGCTTGAAGATGTTGTCCTGCCCCTGCACGCGCACACGCATGCGGGAGATGTAACATGCCCTGTCGATCAGGGCCTTCATCTCCGATGTGACATTGCCCACGAATACGGGGGTCGCCAGCACGATGCCGTCGGCCGCCCGCATCTTTTCGAACCATTCATTGAAGGGATCATCCTTCTGGACGCAGACCTCTTCGCCGCTACGCCGGCAATGGTTGCATTCCAGGCATCCGTGGACCCTGACACCGCCCACCTGGATGATCTCCGAAGAAATGTCTTCCGCAGCAAGCGTTTCACAAAAGAGTTTGCACAGTCGGGCCGTGTTGCCGTTACGCCTGGGGCTGCCGTTGAACACCGCTACATGCATGGGACCTCTCCTTCATGACAGGTTGTTACAGGTACTTGCCGCGTCAGGAACCTATTAGTCATGTATCATATTCGCATTTGAACGCATATGCTGTTCCATGACGGCACGGCATTTTTGGATATCGCGACTCTCCAATGCTTCTATGATTTTGTTATGCCAATAGATGGATTCAGATCTTCTTTTCAAATTATGGGTAACGGAATCATTCCTTCTCTGGTCGAACAGGGAATTGATGATCCTCATCAGGGAAATAAATATGGGGTTATGTGTGGCCTTGGCAAGAGCAAGGTGGAATTCCTTGATATAGAATGTTTCATTCTTGTGTTCACACCTTGATTTGTATTGATCGTAAACTATGGATTTAAGTGCGTTGATATCCTCTTTCGTGGCCCTGTGTGCCGCGATTTCGATGACATTGCACTCTATGTATTTCCTGAATTCGTTCAGATGGTCCTGTTCATAATACACGTCCGACATGAACCGCAGTTCGTCTCCCGCAAGACCGGGAACAGAAGCGTTGACGAACGTCCCGGACCCCTGCTGGCTTGTGAGCATGCCGCTCAGGGACAGCAGGCGGATGGCTTCCCTGACGCTTGTCCTTGAGACCCCCATCTGTTCCGCGAGAACGCGTTCGGCAGGGAGGCGGGCCCCATCCGGGAGTTCGCCTGACTTGATCATGGCGATGATTTTTTCTGAAACGACCGCATACAAAGGGCGGCGCCCGTTTTGCTCCGTCATCATGTGCTATCCTTGCTGAGTGTGAAGGTGCACCAAGATAGCATAAAGATTCCCTCAGCGCCTCCTTTTTCAAATTGATTAGACCAATTTCACTGAAACCGCAAGAAGCGGGACAAAATCGTGAAAAAAATTTCTAATGTAACATATTACTATATTTATATTTTTTAAAAAAATTTTTTCAGGGGAGGATTTATTCCAAGCTTTTGGTTGTTATTTGTGAAAAATTTTTTTTACCCTGAAATCGTACCAAATGGTGATATTCATTATACGATATATTTAAGATAGTTATAAAAATTTTTCACTAAAAAGGGGGCTTTTGATGAAACATATTAGACCATTTTTCTACGAAGAGCCGTCCTCTGTTCCGGAAGCTTCGGCGATGCTTTCCGCCCCGGGAGCCCTGGCGCTTGCCGGTGGTACGGACATCACGGTCATGTTGCGGCGCAAGCCCATGGACGACGTCATGCTGGTCAACCTCAAAAAGATCCCCGGCCTGGACAGTATCCAGAAGCTGGAGGACGGCGGCCTCCGCCTGGGGGCGCTCGTGACCGTGGGGCATATGGGGCGCGTCCTCACCGCCCCCGAGCATGCGGTCCTGCGCATCGCCTGCAACAGTCTGGGCACGCCCGCCGTCCGCAATCTGGCCACACTGGGCGGCAATGTGGGCCGGGCCTCGCCCGCTTCAGACGTCATCCCGGCCCTGCTGAGCCTCGATGCCGTCGTCATCCTTGAAAGCGCCCGGGAAAGCCGGCGCGTCCCCCTGGGACAACTGCTCCAGGGCCCGGGCCGGCTGGACAGCCGCCCCGGCGAGTTCATCACCGCCGTCGAGCTGCCGCCGCAGGCAGGCAGGGTGGGCGCCTACTGGAAGGCCGGGCGCATCCGGGGCGCGGACTGCGCCCTGGCCGGGGTCGGCGTCTCCTTCTGCTGGGACGGGGACGCCGTCACGGAGCCCAGGGTGGCCATGACCTCCGTGGGGCCCACCTGTCTGCGTTCCGCCGGGGCCGAAAATGTGCTGCGGGGCGCGCGCCTTGACGAAGAGACCATCCGTGCTGCAGCTGAGGCCGCGGCGCGGGATGCCCGCCCCATCACGGACCTGCGGGCCAGTGCCGCCTACAGGAAAGAACTTGTCCGGGGCTTGTTGACAAAGACCCTGCGTTCCCTCGCCGCGCAGGAGAGAAGGAGCTGCTGATGCAAGACGTACATGTGACAATGACGGTGAACGGTGAAACCCACAGCCTGACGGTCCCCGCCCGGGAAAGCCTGCTGGAGATCCTGCGTGACCGGCTGTTCCTGACCGGCGTCAAGGAAGGCTGCGGACATGGGGATTGCGGGGCCTGCCTCGTCATCATGGACGGCAAGCTCGTCAATTCCTGCCTGGTGCTCGCCGGCGATCTTGACGGCGTCACCGTCACCACGGTCGAGGGCCTGGCCGGAGAGAACGGCGAGCTGCACCCCCTGCAGAAGGCCTTCCTGAAAGAAGGGGCCGTGCAGTGCGGTTACTGCTCTTCCGGCATGATCCTGAGCGCGAAGGCGCTCATCGACAGCGGTGTCCCGCTTACGGAGGAATCCGTCCGGGAAGGGCTGTCGGGCGTCATCTGCCGTTGCGGCACCTATCCGCGCACCATCGCCGCCGTCATGGATGCCGCGCAGACCATGCGCAATGGAGGCTAGATATGGGTAAGTACGTTGGCCAAAGTGTCGTCCGCATCGACGGCCCCGAGCGGGTCACGGGCAAGGCGGTCTACGCTCCTGACATCCAGTTTTCCGACATGCTGTATGGCGCCGTGGCGCGTTCCAGCCATGCGCATGCCCTGCTCAAGGAGGTCCGCACGGAAAAGGCGCGCCGTTTTCCCGGCGTGCGTGCCGTCATCACGGGGGACATGCTGCCCTATATGTTCGGCAACATGATCGCCGACCAGCCGTTCCTGGCCCGGGGCAGGGTCCGCTATAATGGGGAACCCCTCGCCCTCGTCATCGCGGAAAGCGAGCTTGAAGCACAGATGGCGGCGGATGCCGTGGAAGCTTCGTATGAGGATCTCCCGGCCGTTTTCGACGTGTTCGAGGCCATGAAGGAAGGCGCGCCCCTGCTGCATGAGGACCAGCACGCCTACCGCCGTGACGCAGGCCGCTATCCCGCCCTGGAGCATACCAATATCTGCAACGAGACGAGCTATGAACTCGGGGACGTGGAAAAGGCCTTTGCCAGGGCGGACCATGTGTTCGAGCATTGTTTCTTCTCCCATCCGACCTCGCACTGCGCCATGGAGCCCTTCGGCAGCGTGGCGCGCTATGATGCCGTCACGGGCCGTTTCACCCTCTGGACGACCACGGACGCCCCGCACCGGCGGCTGGGGGAACTGGCGACCATCTTCAACACGGGGCAGGAAAACATCCGCATCATCACCACGGCCCAGGGCGGAGGTTTCGGCGGCAAGGGCTGCCTGTATTCCGAGGTGCTGGCGCTGGCCGGCGCGCTGTTCGCCAAGGGCCGCCCCGTGCGCTATGTCTTCAGCCGTGAAGAGGTCCTGAGCATGAGCGGCACCCGCATGGGGGCCTGGCTCCGGCTCAAGAGCGGCGTCATGAACGACGGTACCATCATCGCCCGTTCCGCCGACGTGGTCTGGGACAACGGGGCCTATTCCTCCAAGTCCCCGGAAGTGGCCTTCCGCGGCACCACGACCTCGGTGGGGCCCTATTCCATACCCAACCTCTCCATCCGGGCCCGGCTGGTCTACACCAACAACTATCCCAGCACGTCGTTCCGCGGCTTCGGGACCACCCAGTCCGCCTTTGCCTGCGAAGTGCACATGGACATGATCGCAGCGGCGCTGGGCCTTGATCCGCTGGAGCTGCGCCGGCGCCATGCCTACAAGGAGGGCTGCTCGTACATAAATGGTCAGACCATGATCAGCGTCGGCCTGCCAGAAACCCTGGAAAAGGCGGCCGCCGCCATCGACTGGGGCGGCCCCAGGCCCAAGGCACGTCCGGGCAAGGCCATCGGCCGGGGCATCGCCTGCATGATCAAGGGCACCAACACGCCCCGTTGCGTCAACTGCATGGCATCCCTGCGCCAGGACGGCAGTGTCCTGCTGCATGTGGGGACCATGGAGATCGGCGCCGGACAGCGGACAGCCATGGCACAGGTGGCCGCCGAGACCCTGGGGGTGTCCCTGGAGCGCATCCGCGTCCCCCAGCAGGATACGGACTATACGCCCTTCGACTTCGGCACCACGTCCAGCGGCAGCACCTTCCATATGGGGAATGCCGTCATCCTGGCCTGCCAGAAGCTGCTTGCCGACCTGTATGCCAGGCTCTCGGCGTACTTCGGCCTGCCCGCGGACGCCTTTTCCGTGGCTGACGACCGTGTGCACAGCGCCGACGGCAGTGTCGACATGCCCCTTGCCGCGGCCCTGCATGCCGTGCTGCCCCGCGGCGGGGACATCATCGGCGAGAGCATGTACACCCCGGCGGGGATGGACATGCTCAAGGCCTGGCCCGGTGTCGAGAAGTGGAGCTCGGCCTTCTGGATGTTCTCCACCCATGCGGCCGAAGTGGAAGTGGACCTGGAGACGGGCCAGATCACGGTCCTGCGCCTGGCGGCGGCCCATGATGTGGGCAAGGCGCTCAATCCCCTGCATTGCGTGCAGCAGATCGAAGGCTCCGTCATCATGGGCTCCTCCATGGCGCTGGGCGAGGAGTACCGCTATGCGGAGGACGGGCGCGTGCTGACCGATACCCTGCTGGACTACAAGATAGCCACCAGCAAGGACATGCCGCGCCATATCGAGCCCATCCTCGTGGAGTCCGAACATCCCTTTGCGCCATACGGGGCAAAGGGGGTGGGGGAACCCGCGGCCGGCTGTACGCCGCCGGCCATCGTCAACGCCGTGCATGATGCCGTTGGCGTATGGATGACCCATCTTCCCATGACGCCGGAAAAGGTGCTCATGGCCATCAGAAAGCATCAGGGGACGTAGTCCCTCCTTTCTCCACGGACGCCTGTCCGTGGAGAACTCCTGGAGATCACCATGAAAAGCAGAGTCAGAAACTTCTTTCGCTCGTTTGACGGTCTCCTGTCATGCATATTCCTATGCATACTGACATTGCTTCTGTTCATAGAGGTTGTCAGCCGCTATGTTTTCCATCACTCGAGCGCGCTTAATTCCGAGATAGCCGGACAATGCTTCATCTGGTTCATCTATCTGTCGATATCGTATGTGACAGGGCAGAAAAACCACATCGTCGTCGATATCGCGCCGATGATCTTTCCCAAATCGTGGCTCAAGGTGATAGATGTCATCTCGAATGTCATCTTCCTGTCCTTTTCGGCCATCATGACTGTTTACGGGACGATGCTCGTCCTGTCGACCATGGAATACCGCTTCACCCTGACCATATCCGGTATCTCAATGGGCATCGTGTACAGCATCATCCCGATTGCCTTCGGCATCATGACGGTACGCCTCCTGCTGTTCACATATGACAGCATACGCGCTGTCCTGAACCCGTCCGGCGGGGAAGGAGAAGATCATGCCTGACCAAAGCACCATTGCCCTTATCCTGTTCGGCGGGCTGGCAGTCCTGATCCTGCTGCGCGTACCGCTTGGTTTTTCGCTGGCCGTGGCGGGCATGACGGCCTACATCGTGGGGGGCGACAGTCTGCTGACCATGGCGCAGAGTTATTATGACTCCGTCAATTCCTTCCCCCTCATCGCCGTCCCCATGTTCTTCCTGGCCGGGATCGTCATGGAGCGCGGCGGGCTTTCCCGCAGGCTCGTGGACGTGGCCGAGGCCATGATCGGCGGCATACGCGGGGGGCTGGGCATGGTCACCATCCTGGCGTCCATGTTCTTCTCGGCCATTTCCGGTTCGGGGCCCGCCACGACGGCCGCCGTGGGCGGCGTCATGGTGCCGTCCCTGCTGGAGCGCAAGTATCCCCGGGGCTTCGCCGGGGCCATCGTGGCCACGGGGGGCACCCTCGGGGTCATGATCCCGCCGAGCATCCTGCTCATCCTGTACGGGGTGATCACCGGCGTTTCCATCACCGGCCTGTTCATGGCGGCCCTGCTGCCGGGCCTGCTCATCGGCGTGGGGCTGATCCTCTTCGTGCACATCATGTGCAGGATCAAGGGCGTGCATGCGGAGGAATCGCGCTTCAACTTCGCGAACCTGATGGTGAGCGTGCGCCGGGGCATCCTGGCCATCCTGGCGCCCATCATCATCCTGGGCGGCATCTACAGCGGCATCTTCACACCCACGGAAAGTGCCGTCGTGGCGGCTGTCTACGGCATCATCGTGGCCATGTTCGTCTACAAGGAGCTGACGCCCAGGGGGCTCTGGGAATCCGTGAAGGAGACCATGAGCATCACCGGCCGTCTGGGGATCATCTGGGCCGTTTCCACCGCCTACGGGGAAGTCATGGCCATGTACCAGATCCCCTCCATGCTCAGCGAATGGCTCATGTCCATCACGCGCAACCCCTATGTCATCTGGCTGCTGATCTGCGTCTTCCTGACCTTCATGGGGTGCATCATGAACTCCATGTCGCAGGTGATCATCTTCACGCCCATCTTTGCTCCCGTGGTGCAGGCCGTGGGCATAGATCTGGTGCATTTTGCCATCATTTTCGTCCTGAATGCGGAGATCGGCTTCCTGACGCCGCCGCTGGGGACAAACCTGTTCGTCGCCATGGACCAGGCCAAGTGTTCCCTTGGCGAGATATCAAGGGCCGTCATCCCCTTCATCCTGTTCCTGTTCCTGATGATGGCCGTCCTCATCCTGCTGCCGCAGATCTCGCTCTGGCTGCCGCAGACCTTCCTCTCCCTCTAACGCCCGAGGAGTCCCCCATGAGAAAGCTCTGTCTGTTTTGTCTGGCTGCGCTGCTTTCAGTCGCTGTTGCCGTGACGGCGACGGCCGCCCCTGCCTACCGTTTCAAGCTTGCCCATGCCCAGCCCGAAGGGCAGAACAACTACCACCTTGCTTCCCTGAAGTTCAGGGAACTGCTGGAGAAGTACAGTAACGGGCAGGCCACGGTCATCATCTATCCCGGAGGCCAGCTGGGCTCCGATTTCAATGTGGTCAAGAAGGTCCAGAACGGCGGTGTCGATATGGAGATCGTCGCCGTGCAGCTGCTGGGGGCCTATTATCCGCCCATGGACGTCTATTCCATGCCGTTCATGTTCCCGAGCTTTTCCTCGTTCGTGGCCACGCGTCACAGCGATTTCCACAAGGCGCTGGTGTCTGACATGGAAAAGAAGACGGGCATCAAGGTCATGGCGTTCATCGGCTTTTCGTTCCGCCACTTCACCAACAACAAGCATGCCATCACGTCACCGGCATCCATGCGGGACCTCAAGATGCGCATGAACCAGAACAAGATCCAGATAGCCACCTGCGAGGCCCTGGGGGCCAGCGCCATGGCCATCCCCTCTCCAGAGCTCTTCAGCGCTTTGCAGCAGGGGGTCGTGGACGGACAGGACGCCACGCTGAACTTTTCCACCTCCCAGAAGTACTTTGAGGTCCAGAAGTACATCGCCCTCACCTATCACCAGTTGTCCGGTACCTGTTTCATCATGAACGCCCGCAAGTTCTCCAGACTGCCCAAGGAGATCCAGGACGCCATCGTCAGGGCCAACAACGAGATGGAAATCTGGTGGCAGGACTATTCCGTCAAGGAAGAAGACCGCCTGCTCAAGCAGTGGGAAGACAAGGGCTGCCAGGTCTCCCGGCCTGAGCTGAAGCCCTTCCGGGATGCGGTGCAGGGCGTGTACACGCAGTTCGCGGATACCGTGGGCGGCATGGCCGCCATTGATACGGTACGCGGGATCGTGGACAAGAACAGGTAAGCGCCGGCTGCCGCCGATGCATGAGGGGGCCGCTGGCGGTCTCCTCCAGAAAAAAACCACCCGTCCGGGTGGTTTTTTTCTGGAGGGACCATGTGCTGCAGCAAGGGGGCTTTTTCCTAGCGGCCGTCGTATTCCCAGATGACCTGACCGGTCTTTTCCACACCGTAGCCGCCCAGGGCGGCCACTTCCTTGCGGAAGGCCCCGGAGCGGATGACGTCCAGCAGGGCGAGGATGCGCTCGTCCCCGGCGTAGCGCTGCGGGATGACCAGGTCGTATTCCTCCACGCCCACGGGCACGAAGTCCAGGCCCAGGGCGCAGGCCGCGGCGCGCACGGCCAGGCCGGTATGGGCGCGGCCGGAGAGCACGGCGGCGGCCACGTTCATGTGCGTGTATTCCTCGTCCTCATAGCCGGCCAGCTGCTGCGGGCGGATGCCCAGCTGCTTCAGGCGGTAGTCCAGCAGCACGCGGGTGCCGCTGCCGCGCTGGCGGTTGATGAAGCGCACGTCCTCGCGGGCCAGGTCGGCGATGCCGTGGATGCCCAGCGGATTGCCGGGGGCCACGATGAGGCCCTGTTCGCGGTCCACCAGGCGCACCAGCAGCATGGGCTCGCCCTTGAGGTTGTCGCGCAGGGCCTGACGGTTGTAGACGCCGTCGGCATCGTTGAGCAGATGGCTGCCCGCCAGATGGCACTGGTGGCGCTTGAGGGCCATGAGCCCGCCCAGCGAGCCCACATGGGCCGAGGCCAGACGGAAACGCGGATGCTCGCGGCGCAAAAAGCTGTCGATGAGGTCCAGGGTGTTGTCGTGGCTGCCGATGGCCAGCAGGGTGCCTTCCACCTGCTGGCGGGGGCGCAGCAGCTGCACCTGCACGGGCTCGTCACGGCCGATGCCCTCGCAGTCGCGGGCCACGCTGATGATGCCGTCGGCACGGCTCAGGCTGGTGACGGTGCCCGCGCCGCGCGGCAGGGGCACGGCAAAAAAGGTGTCGTCCACCCGGCCCAGCTTGACGCGGATGCGTTCTTCCATGCCGGGGCGGGAGGGCAGCGGGTTGACGGGCAGGGCCGTGACCGTTTCGCGGCGGGCCAGGCAGCGCTTCTGGAGCAGGGCCAGCAGGGGCTGGACGAACTCTTCCAGGGCCACGATGGCCGAGACGGGATAGCCCGGCGAACCGATGACGGGCACCCCGCGCACCATGCCGAGGGCCGTGGGCTTGCCGGGCATGACGGCCACGCCGTGGGTCAGCAGCTCGCCCTTGCGGGCGATGACGTCGGCGGAATAGTCGTGGCTGCCCGCCGAGGAACCGGCGTTGAGCAGCACCAGATCCGCGCCCTGGTCGATGGCCGTGTCGATGGCCGCGCCGATGGCTTCGGGATCGTCGGGCACGATGGGCAGGGTAAAGGCCTCGCCCCCGGCCTCCTGCACGATGGCCGAGAAGATGTAGGAATTGAACTCCGGCAGGCAGCGGCCCGCGCACAGGTCTTCCTCGCGGGCCTCGGTGAGGGGCACGATCTCTGTCCCGCTGGGGATGATGCCCACGCGGGGCTTTGTGAACACCAGCGGTTCCAGCACGCCGCCCGCGGCCAGCGCGCCCAGCTCGTAGGGGCCGATGCAGACGCCGGGCGGCAAAATGATCTCGGACGCCACCATGTCCTCGCCCAGCTTGCGCACATGCTGCCAGGGGAAGGCGGCCTTCTCGATGACCACATGCTGTCCGTCGGGCTCGGTGTTGACGTTCTCCACCATGACCACGGCATTGGTGCCCGCGGGCAGGGGATGGCCGGTATTGATCCAGAAGGCGTCGGTGCCGATGGTCAGGCGCAGAGGCCGCCGGGTGGAGGCGGTGAAGGTGGATTCGGCGTTGACGGCGATGCCGTCCATGGCCGCGCCGTGGAAGGCCGGGGAGGAGCGGCGCGCGGCCACGGGCTCGGCCAGCACGCGGTGCAGGGCAGCCGACAGGGGCACATGCTCCGTGGCCAGTTCGCGGCCCTCGGCGCTGATGCGGTCCAGCCAGCCCTGACGGGCGGCCTCCACGGTCTGCAAAGTCAGATAGGTATGACGTTCGCGTTGCATAAATATCTCCCAATATCTCGAATGGAGGCCGGAAAGATCTTGTGCGGCCGGCATCGTTTCAAATAAAGCGCGCTGGGGAGGGGGAGGGGAGTTTGAGTGGAGGGGGACCCCTCTCGCGCCAGGCGAGGGGGCCTCCCTCCCCTCAAGAAAAACCTACGACAGCAGCTCCACGCGCACCCGTTCCCCGGCGGTGAGGCCCTCGCGGTTCTCGGCGCAGATGACGAGGCCGTCGGCCTCCACCAGGCCGGAGACCACGCCGGAAGGCTTCATGAGCGGCTGGGCCAGCCAGTCCACATCGGAGCAGTCCAGGCCCCGGGGCAGCCAGGCGGCCTCGATGGCCGCGGCGCTGACGGGCACCAGTCTGACGCGGATGTAGTCGCGGCGGCCCTGGGCCGAGGCCACGGCGCGGGCCAGGCGGGCGGTGAGGGAGGGGGCGGGCCCGTCCCCGGCGCTGCCCTGCAGATGCTCCAGCAGGGGCACGAGGAAGGCGCGGGCGCAGACCAGGGCGCTGCTCACATGGCCGGGCAGGCCCATGAGGCATTTGCCGCCGCTGCGGGCCAGGATGAAGGGCTTGCCGGGGCTGATGGCCACGCCGTGGGTCAGCAGCTCGCTGCCGGGCACGGAGGTAAAGACGTCCACGGTATGGTCGCGCATGCCGGCGGAGGAACCGCCGGAGACCACCACCACGTCGGCACCGTCCAGCGCGGCCAGCACGGTGCGGCGCAGGGCCTCGGCATCGTCGCGCACCAGACCGGCCAGCGTGGGCTCGGCACCGGCACTGCGGCAGAGGGCGGCAAGGCTGTAGGAATTGACGTCCCGCACCTGGCCGGGGCGGGGCTCGCTTTCGATGGGCACCACCTCGTCACCGGTGGAGATGACGGCCACCCGGGGCGCACGGCGCACGGCCACGTCCCGCTGCCCAAAGGAGGCCAGCAGGCCGATCTCCTGCGGGCGCAGCCTGCGGCCCGCAGGGATGATGCAGTCACCGGCGGCGGCGTCCTCGTCGCGCATGACCACATGGTCGCCGGGGGCCTGGGTGCGGGTGAGCTCCACCATATTCCCGCCGGCCGGGCGGGAATATTCCACCATGACCACGCAATCCGCGCCCTCGGGCAGCATGCCGCCCGTGAGGATGCGCGCGCACTGGCCGGGCTGGAGGCGGATGTCCGGCACGGCGCCCATGGGGCAGTCGCCCACGCATTCCAGCAGGGCGGGGGAACCTTCCTGCGCGCCGAAGACATCACGGGCGCGCACGGCGAAACCGTCCACGGTGGAACGGTCGAAACCGGGCAGGTCGGCAGGGGCGTGCAGGGCTTCCGCCAGGCGGCGGCCCAGGGCTTCCGTCAGGGGGACGGTCTCCGCGGGCAGGACGGGCAGGGCGCGCAGGTGCCCCAGCACGGTCTCCACGGATTGCAGGGTCAAAAAGTTCTTCATGGCGTCTCCTTGTGCGTCCGGCGGTACGGGCCGGACGGCAGGAAAGCATACCGCAATGCCCGCCGGGTGCAAAGCCTTTGCTGCCTGTGCCACGGAGGAAAGGAGCGGCCAGGGGCGCGCGGCCATCCTTGGGGAAGATGTCCCGGTGCGGGCATCAGCGGACAGGGGGCGCGGGCGCGCGGGCCGTTGCGGGACGGGGCCCCGGAGATGCGGCATGACGCGGGCGGTGTGGGGAAAAGTCGGCCCTTCGGGGAAGTCCGGCCGCCGGCGCCGGTGCGGGCGCCTTTCCCGCCGGTGCCGCCCGGCAGCCGGGCTACAGGCTCTCCGTCTCCATGGCCGAACGGTAAAGGCACAGGCGGGCGCACAGGCCGCCTTCGGGCCGGTTGTGCAGGCTCAGTTCCCCGCCGTTGCGGCAGGCCATGCTGCGGGCGATGCTCAGGCCCAGGCCGCTGCCGCCGGTATGGGGGCTGCGGGCCTCGTCCAGGCGGAAGAAGGGCTCGAAGACCTGCTCCAGCATCTCGGGAGGGATGCCGGGGCCGTCGTCCAGCACGTCGATCTGCAGGACATCGGCCTTTTCGAGGAGACGGATGCGCACACGGGCGGAATAGCGCAGGGCATTGTCCAGCAGGTTGGAGAGGCAGCGGCGGAGGCTGTTGGGGCGCACCGTCCAGGGCTGGCGGCAATGGCCTTCGAGCATGACGTCCTGCCCCATGTCCTGCCGGTCGGAGACCAGGCTGTCCAGCAGGGCGTTCATGTCCATGCGCACGGCGGCCTCGTCGCGGGCGCTGCCGCGGGTGAGCTCGGCGCTGTTGGCCATGATGCCGCCCAGGATGTCGATGTCGCCCAGCAGCTTGGCCCGCAGGGGGGAGGCGGGGTCCATGCCCTCCACGCGCAGGCGGATGCGGGTCAGGAGGGTGCGCAGGTCGTGGGCCACGGCGGCCAGGATGCGTTCGTGCTGGCCCACACCGGCGCGGATGCGTTCCTGCATCTTGTTGAAGGCCCGGGCGGCCTCGCGCACTTCGGTGGGCCCGTCTTCGGGCAGGGGCGCGGTGTAGAGGTTGCGGCCAAAGCTCTCGGCCTTGCCGGAGAGCACCCGCAGGGGCCGCACCATGCGATGCACCACCACGAGGATGAGCAGGATCAGCAGGCCCGCTTCCAGCAGCAGCATGGCCAGGGAGGCCTGGCTGGGGGAGAAGTCATAAGCATCGCTGCTGATGACCACGCACAGCCATTTGCCGTCGTCCAGGCGCACGCTCACCCGGCTTTCGTACACATGGGTCCAGGGCACATGACGGCGCAGGGTGGGGTTCATGCTGTCGGCCACATGCACGCGCTGGACCTCGGTCAGCATCTCGCGGGTATCCAGATCGGTCTCGATGCTGTTCAGGTTCTTGCGCAGGCGGTCGCGCAGGTACAGGGCGCGTTCGTCCTGCGCCTGCCGGGCCGGATTGGGGGCATCGCCCAGGCTCAGATGGACCACGTCCAGCCGCTCCAGCCGTTCCAGCAGGGAGCGCTTGTACTCGAAGGGCTCGGAATGCAGGAGCTGCAGGGAAAGGGCCAGGCTGTTGGCCTGCTCCAGCAGGGCGGACCGGGCCGCCTGCCGCTCCTCCACCCGCTGGACCGTGACAGTGGCCACGCCGTGCAGCAAAAGGATGCCGCCGATGAGCATGCCCGCCAGCTGTGCGGAAAGCGTGGTGGGCGTCAGGCTGCGCAGCAGACGGGCAAGAAAGGCCGGCATGCCGCTACTTTCCGGGCATGATGGGGGCATCCACGGGCAGGGCCGGACGCACGAACTGCGGGCGCACGTCCGTGGCCAGCACGTAACCGTCGCCGCGGACGGTCTTGATGAGCTGGGGCTCGCGGCCGTTGTCGCGCAGGCGGGTGCGCAGGCGGCTGATCTGCACGTCGATACTGCGGTCATAGGGCACGGCATTGCGGCCCTGGGTGCGTTCCAGCAGCTCGTCGCGGCTGAGCACCCGCTGGGGGTTCTGCAAAAAGATCTCCAGCAGGCGGTATTCCGTGCCGCTCAGGGAGACCACCACCCCGTCGGGCGCCACCAGATGGCGGGCGCTGCGGTCCAGCAGCCAGCCCGCGAACTGCAGGGGCGTGGTCTCTGGCTGATCGCGGCGGGCGCCGCCCTCGGTGCGGCGCAGCACGGTACGGATGCGGGCCAGCAGCTCGCGGGGCTCGAAAGGCTTGCTCAGGTAGTCGTCGGCGCCCAGCTCCAGGCCCACGATGCGGTCGGTGATGTCGCCCAGCGCGGTGAGGAAGATGACGGGCACCGTGGACTCCGCACGCAGGGTGCGGAACAGTTCCAGCCCGTTCATGCCGGGCAGCATGATGTCCATGACGATCAGGCTGCAGGGCACACGGCGCTGCATCTCGAGGAACTCCGCCGCGTTCCCCGCCGTACAGGTGGAAAAGCCGTTGCGGCGCAGATAGTCGGAAAGCAAGGAGCGGATTTCTTCATCGTCGTCAACGATACAGATGGTATGGATCGTGTTCATGGTCCGCACTCTTGGGCTGAGGGACAGGGGATTGTGACAAAATATGACACACTATTACTGCCATGTTGCGATACTGTATCAAAAATGACAGTAAAGATGCTCACTTATCCATAGTACCTGCACTCGCGGCAGGAGGCAACCACAAGAGGGGGCAGGGGCGGACGTCAGTGACCTGCCGGCAGGGGCAGCCCCGCCTCCAGGCGCAGCAAAAAGCGCTTGACGGCCAGGCCGCCGCTGTAGCCGCCCAGACCGCCACCGGCGGCGATGACCCTGTGGCAGGGGATGACGATCATCAGGGGGTTGCGGCCGTTGGCCCGGCCCACGGCGCGGCAGGCACGCGGGTCGCCCACGGCCGCGGCCAGTTCGCTGTAGGAGCAGGTCCGCCCGTAGGGGATGTCCTGCAGGGCCCGCCAGACGCGCAGCTGGAAGGGCGTGCCCCGCGGGGCCAGCGGCAGGTCGAAGCGGCGCAGGCGGCCCGCGAAGTAGGCCGCCAGCTGTTCCCGGGCCGCGTGCAGCAGGGGGCTCGTCACGGCCTGCCCCGGCAGGGAGACGGCCCCGGGCGGGCACAGGGCCGGGGACGGGAACGGGCATGTCCTGTCCAGGGCCACCAGATGCCCGTCCTCTTCCGTGAGCCAGAGCGGGCCCACGGGGCTTTCCAGACCGGCGACCGGCATCAGGCGCGGCTCCCGGCGGCATCGTCCCGCAGGCGCAGGGAGGCCAGCGCCCCCAGGGCCGCCACGGGCACCAGGCAGGCCATGGCCGTGCCCAGACCGCCGAAATGGTCCGCGATCCAGCCCAGCAGGGGCATGGCCATGCCGCCCAGGGTCATGGGCAGACCCAGGGTCACGCCCGAGGCGAAACCCATGTTGCGGGCCAGCAGCTTCTGGCCCAGCACCACCATGGAGCTGAAGGGCGCGAACAGGCCCACGGCCAGCGGGGCCAGCAGCAGGGCCGCCAGCCACATGCTGTCCGCCCAGGCGAAGGCCAGGGCCGCGGGCAGGGCCAGCCACCACGACAGGCGGATGATGCGGGCATAGCCGATCCTATCGGCCAGGAAGCCGCCCAGCACGTTGCTGCTGACGCCGCAGACGCAGAAGAAGGCCAGCATCATGGCGCCGAATTCCTTGCTCTGGCCGAAGACGTCATGCCAGTACAGGGGGATGTAGGTATTGAAGCCCAGGAAAAGGATGGAGCGCGAGGCGATGACCAGGGTCAGCACGCCGAAGGCATGCCAGTCGTTGCGCGGTTCGGCCTGTCCGGCGGCCGTCCGGCCTCGGGGCATCCCCTGCTGCCAGCCGCGCATCTGGACAAAGAGGAACGAGGCCGTGCACAGGGCCAGCAGCAGGAACACGGCCGTGCCGTGCAGGCCCGCCACACAGGTGGCCCCGGCCACCAGCAGCGGCCCCACCACGAAGCCGCTGTTGCCGCCCACGGAAAAGATGCTCATGCCCGCGCCCTTGCGGCTGCCGGAAACGAGGTTGGCATAGCGGGCCCCTTCGGGATGGAACAGGGCGCCGCCCACGCCGCAAAGCATGAGGGTGAGGAAGATGGCCCAGTAACTGTCCAGAAAGCCCACCAGGCCCAGACTGCCGCCCGCCAGCAGCACGGCCAGCGGCACGAACCAGGACCGGGCGTGTTTGTCGGCCAGATAGCCGAACACGGGCTGCACCAGGGAGGAGGTGGCCGAATAGGCGAACATCAGGGCGCCCGCGGCCTGATAGTTGAAGCCGTGGGCCGCGGCCAGATAGGGCATCAGCGAGGGCAGGGCGCCGCCGTTGAGGTCGCAGCTGAGATGCCCCAGGGAAATGAGCAGTATTTTGCGAAGGTCCATGCCTGTCTCCTGCGGAAAGATTGCGGCATGGGCATAGCGGGCGGGGCAGGCGGCGTCAAGGGAGACGGGCACGAAAAAGGGCCGCCCGAAGGCGGCCCGGAAAGGCAGGTCAGACACGATGCCTAGCGGCGCGGGGGCTGCTTGGGCTCCATGCTGTAGCGGTAGATCTCGTGGACTTCCTCGGTGTAACCGGGGTAGAAGCCCTTGCCCATGCCCAGCACGATGCGGGCACCGCGGTTCATGTGCACCAGCAGGTCGCCGGTGGAGGGATCCACGCACAGGCCTTCGATCTCGCCCTGCCTGATGGCTTCATCGAAGACCTTTTCCATGTACACATGGGCGTTGCTGTCCGAGGTGATGTCGATGCGGTACAGGTGGTCGGGTTCGTTGTCGTCGGCGGTGCCGTCGTCAGCGGTCATGAACAGGGAACCGTTGTAGTAGAACACACCCTGCACCCACTGCGGCACGGGCTGCAGATGCACCTTGCGCAGGTAGTTGCCCTTGAGGTCGTATTCATAGAGATGGCGGCCGCTTTCTTCGCCCACCCAGGAGCACATCCACACGGTCTTCTTGACCGGGTCCACGGTGATGCCGGAGACTTCTTCCTGACCGGACTTGGGCTCGAACTTGAACGTGCGCTTGAATTTCAGGGTATTGGCGTCATGGATGGCGATCTGGATGTCCTTGCCCACGCCGTCCATGAAGTTTTCGGCACCCACATAGATCTCGCCGTTGTAGACGTCGATGTCGCCGATGTGGTTGGAGGGGATGGAATAGCCTTCGAAGGGGTTCTTGTTCTCGGCCACCAGTTTGCCGTTCATGTCGTACTTGTACAGGGCCTTGCTGCAGCTCACGTAGATGAACTTGCCGTCGCAGGCCACGCCCTGGCGACCGGCCACGGGCATGACGCTTTTCAGGGTATAGGTATACTTGGCACCGGGGATGGGCTTGGCCTGGGCGGCGGGCAGGGCCACGCACAGGGCGCAGAGCATTGCCAGGAAAGCGAACAGTCCTTTCATCATCTTCCTCCTTTGGACCGCGGATCATGACAGGTCCTTTTTCACCTCGTAGCGCGCTACGGAAAAAAGAGCAACGGCCGGAAGACGGGCGTCCCGGAAATGTCACAGAATGACACAGAGCCGTCATGCGATGGGGGAGGAAGACGAGAAGAAAACGGCGGGAGCCGGAAACGAAAAAAGGGCTTGCGTTTCCGCAAACCCTGATTTCCTTTTTGGTGGAGCTGAGGAGAATTGAACTCCTGACCTCTTGAATGCCATTCAAGCGCTCTCCCAACTGAGCTACAGCCCCTCGGCAGAAATGCATACTGCCCAAAAAGACCCTGGCTGTCAACGGAAAAATCAAAAAAAGTGATTTTTCTTTTTTATCCTTTGATTTCAACAAATTGAAAAAGAAGCGCACAGCGGCCGCCCCGGCAGCGGAGCTTTCCGGGGCCGTCATGGACCGGCAGCGGGCTATTCCAGTTCCGACGGCAGACCGGCCCGCAGGCAGGCCTGCGCCCAGGCGGCCTGGCCCAGGGAGATGCCGCCGTCACCGGGAGGCACGTCCTGCTGGCACAGGGGGGTGAGGCCGTGCGCCGCGAGCAGCAGCGGCAGCAGGCGGGCCAGCAGGGCGTTCTGCATGACACCGCCGGACAGGCCCACCACGCGCACGCCCGTGGTCCCGGCGGCCCTGACGGCCAGGGCCGTGAAGCCCTGTGCCAGCTGCCAGTGGAAACGGGCGGCCAGGTCTTCCGCCGGCAGGCGGCCGCGCTGGTCCAGCACGGCGGCGAACAGGGCCGTGCCGTCCAGTTGCAGGAGGCCTTCCTCCTCCGTCAGGGGCGGGGCGGGCAGCAGCCCGTGCTCCGGCTGCGGGGCCCGCAGCCCTTCCGGCCCCAGGCGCCACCACTGTCCCGGCAGGACACTGCGGGCGGCGGCATCTTCCAGACGGATGGCGGCCTGCCCTTCATAGGTGATGTGCGTGCACAGGCCCAGCGCGGCGGACACGGCATCGAACAGGCGCCCGGCACTGGACGTGGGCGGGCAGTTGAGGCCCCGGCGCCACATCTCGCTGACCGCCGTGACGGCCAGGGCCTGCGGGGCGCGGCGGACCCCGTCCCTGCCGTCATCGCCGGCCGTCCAGCCCGCTGTCAGGGCTTCGGGGGCCCTGCCGGTCTGCAGGGCCAGTCCCAGAGCGATGCGCCAGGGCTCGCGGATGGCGGCCTCGCCGCCGGGCAGACGGAAGGGCGCCAGGCGGCCCAGACGCTGCCAGCGGGGCGCGTCCAGCTCCATGAACAGCAGTTCCCCGCCCCAGATGCTCTTGTCCGTGCCCAGGCCGGTGCCGTCCAGGGCCAGGGCCAGGGCCGGGCCGGTATGCCCGTGCTCGGCGAGCACGGAGGCCGCGTGCGCCGCATGGTGCTGCAAACGCCAGAGGGGCAGGCCCTCGCGCCGGGCCCGTTCCGCGGCATGGCGGCTGGAGAGGAAGTCCGGGTGCAGGTCGCAGACCACGGCGGCGGGCCGCACCTCCAGCAGATCCTGCAGGTGGCGGGCCACTTCCTCGTAAAAGCTGAAGGTGGGCGCGTTCTCCAGATCGCCCACATGCTGGCTGACGAAGGCCTCGTTGCCGCGCGTCAGGCAGAGCGTGGCCTTGAGTTCGCCGCCCGCGCCCAGCACGCAGGGCAGGTCCGTGCCCCAGGCTTCGGGCAGCATCACCGGACGGGGCACATAGCCGCGTGCCCGGCGGTAGAAAAAGGGCACCGCGGCGGCCGTGCTGTCCCCGTCGGCGGGCAGGGGGCGCACACCGGCCACGCTGTCGTCCACGCGCACCAGGATGTCGCGGTCGTGCAGCAGCCAGGCATCGGCCAGATGCGCCAGGCGGCGCAGGGCCTCGCGGTTGCCCAGGCAGATGGGCTCGCCGCTGGCATTGGCCGAGGTCATGACCAGCACGGGCGCGGGGTCTCCGGCCGCGGCGGCCAGACGGCCCAGCTCGTCGAAAAGGACGACGTGCAGGGGCGTGTAGGGCAGCATGAGGCCGATGCCGGCGGTATCCGGCGCGATGGCGGGGGGCAGGCAGCCCTTGCGGGCCGGACAGAGCACGATGGGCTTTTCCGGGCAGAGCAGCAGGGCCTCGTGCTCCGGGGCAAGATGGCACAGCTCCCGGGCCGTGGCCAGATCCGGCACCATCAGGGCCAGCGGTTTGTGCGGGCGCCGCTTGCGCAGGCGCAGCAGGGCCACGCTGCGGGCGGAGCGGGCGTCACAGGCCAGCTGGAAACCGCCCAGGCCCTTGAGGGCCAGCAGACGGCCGTCCCGCAGCAGGAGGGCCGCCCGCGCCACGGCATCCCGCATGGACGCTGCCGTCGGCAGGGTCTCCGGGCCGGGCCAGTCCGCCGGGGCGCTGTCCGGGGGCAGGGTGCCGCCCGGCGGCAGCAGGGGATTGTCCACCAGCCACAGGCGCGGTCCGCACTGCGGGCAGGCCACGGGCTGGGCGTGGAAGCGCCGGTCCAGCGGATCGCGGTACTCGGCCTCGCAGCGGGGACAGAAGGGGAAGCAGGCCATGCTGGTGGTAGCACGGTCGTAGGGGATGGAACGGGTGATGGTGTAGCGCGGCCCGCAATTGGTGCAATTGGTGAAGGCATAGCCGAAGCGCGGATCGCCGGGCGTGCGCATGTCGCGCAGGCAGTCCTCGCAGATGCCCACATCGGGGCTGACCAGCACGCTGTGGCCGGCATGGCCGTGGCTGGCCACGATGACGAATTCCGTCTCGCCGTCCACCGGGGGCAGCTCCGTGACCTCCAGCCGGGTGAGCCGTGCCAGGGGCGGCAGCTCACGGCGCAGGCGCACGGCAAAGGCATCCACCTGCGCCGGGTCGCCCTGCACCTCGATGCGCACCCCCTCCGAGGTGTTGCCCACGCTGCCGGAAAGGCCGCCTTCCACGGCCAGCCGGTAGATGAAGGGGCGGAAGCCCACGCCCTGGACCTGTCCTGCGGCCAGCACGGCCGTACGTTTGTGCTGTGTCATGGGACGAACCTAGCCTTTTTTTGGCGTTTGCGCTACGCGCGGCCTGCCGCCTTGCGGGGCCATGAGACTTTATGATATTTTTCAGAACACTTTTTACCCTTGGTTTTTCTGCACAGGCTGCAACAGGAGACAGACATGGCCGGAAAAAGCAGTGTCGGAAAGCGCATCCGCACGTTCCGCGAGGAAAGGAACGTGGATCTTGAGACCCTTTCCCAGAACACGGGGCTGACCGTCAATTTTCTGGAACGCATGGAAAATGACGAGATATATCCCACCATCGGCCCCCTGCAGAAGGTGGCCCGTTCGCTGGGCGTACGGCTGGGCACCTTCCTGGATGACCAGTTCACCCGCGATCCCATCATTTCCCGCATAGACCAGCTGGGCAGCGTGGACCCCGCCCTGCACACCGGCCGCACCCCCCGCTCCAGCTACATCTACCAGGCGCTGGGCAAGGGCAAGAGCGACCGCAACATGGAGCCTTTTTTCATCGAGATCTATCCCGACAAGGACGACGAGCGCAAGACCATCTCGCATCAGGGCGAAGAGTTCATCCTGGTGCTCAAGGGCGAACTGATGGTGGTCTACGGTCGCGAGACCTATTACCTGAAGGCCGGCGAGACCATCTACTACAACTCCATCGTGCCCCACTACGTGGGCGCGCACGGCGATGATCCGGCCCAGCTGCTGGCCGTGACCTATACGCCGTAGCCCCCGTCGTGTCCCTGCCCTTTTGCGTACACAGCCCGCGCTCCCGTGCGGCATATGAAGGATGATCCATGGACGAGAAAGTGCGCCAGCGCCAGGCACTGTTCGAACTGCGTGAAAAGACCCTTGGCCAGGTCCTGGACGAGACGGTGGCCCGCATCCCCCACAAGGACGCCATCGTCTATGCGGACCGCAACTACCGCCAGACCTGGCGCGAGTTCGCCGATACCGTCGACCTGTTCGCCAAGGGACTCATGGCGCTGGGCGTGCAGAAAGGGGAAAAGGTGGCCGTCTGGGCCAGCAACGTGCCCTACTGGGTGGCCCTGCAGTTCGCCACGGCCAAGATCGGGGCCATCCTGATCACGGTCAACACCAATTACCGCGAACACGAGCTGGAATACCTGCTCAACCAGTCGGAGTGCGAGAACATCTTCATCATGGACAGCCTGCGCGACCATGACTACATCGACACGCTCTACACCCTGGCGCCCGAGCTGCGCTACCAGAGCCGCGACCGGCTCAGCTTCGAACGCCTGCCGCATCTGCGGCGCGTCTGTTTCCTGGGCGCGGAGAAGCACCGCGGCATGTATTCCGTGCCCGAGATCCTGTCCATGTCCGTCATGACCGACGATGCCGAGTACCGGGCCCGGCAGGACAGCCTGGACCCCTGGGACGTCATCAACATGCAGTACACCTCCGGCACCACGGGCTTCCCCAAGGGCGTCATGCTGACCCATGTGGGCGTGGGCCTCAACGGCTACTGGATCGGCCGTCACCAGCGCTTTTCCGACAAGGACCGCGTCTGCCTGCCCGTGCCGCTCTTCCACTGCTTCGGCTGCGTGCTGGGGGTCTCGGCCTGCGTCAACCACGGGGCCTGCATGGTCATCCTCGAGGCCTACAACCCCCTGCACGTGCTGGCCGCCGTGGACAGCGAACGCTGCACGGCCCTGTACGGCGTGCCCACCATGTTCCTGGCCGAACTGGAACACAAGATGTTCAAGCGTTTCGACGTCTCCAGCCTGCGCACGGGCATCATGGCCGGTTCCGTCTGCCCCGAGCCGCTCATGCGGCGCGTGGTGGAAGACATGTACATGAAGGACATCACCATCTGCTACGGCCTCACCGAGGGCTCGCCGGTGATGACCCAGTCCGACCCCGACGACCCCCTGCCCCTGCGCTGCGAGACCGTGGGCTGCGCCATGCCCGGCATCGAGGTGCGCATCGGCGATCCCGAGACCTGCGAGGAGCTGCCGCGCGGCCAGGTGGGCGAGATCCTGTGCCGGGGCTACAACGTCATGAAGGGCTACTACAACATGCCCGAAGAGACGGCCCGCACCATCAGCCCCGAGGGCTGGCTCCACTCCGGCGACCTGGGCACCATGGACGAAAACGGCTATGTGCGCGTCACCGGCCGCATCAAGGACATGATCATCCGCGGCGGCGAGAACGTCTACCCGCGCGAGATCGAGGAATTCCTCATGGGCATGCCCGGCGTGCTGGATATCCAGGTGGTGGCCGTGCCCAGCCGCAAATATGGCGAGGAAGTGGGCGCCTTCATCATCGCCCGGCCCGATGTGCCCATCGCTCCCGAGGACGTGCGCGCCTTCTGCCGCGGCAAGATCGCCTGGTACAAGATCCCGCGCTACATCGCCGTGGTGGACGGCTTTCCCCTGACCGCCAGCGGCAAGATCCAGAAGTTCAAGCTGCGCGAGATGGCCGCCGAACGCTGGCCCGAGGCCATGGCCGAACCGGACCCCAAGGCCGCCGGATAGCGCACGGCCGCCTGCCATGAAAAAAGCCCCGTTCCGGCAGGAAAGGGGCTTTTGACATTGGGGGAGGCGCTGGCGCCTACTTGCGGCTCAGGCCCAGGCGGGCCACCACGGCATCGGCGCCCAGGCGGGCGAAGGTGACCACGTCCTTGCCTTCGCGGGCGCTTTCGGGCAGCAGCAGCTCTGGCTTGTTGGAGAGCCCGGCCCGGGGCTTGACGCCGTAGGCTTCGGGGAAGCTGTCGTTGAAGTACATGTCCTGGAAGCCCGAGAACTTGAGGGCGTGGGCCGTGGCGTCCAGCACGGCGTGCTCGTCATCGCCCACCAGGCCCAGCGCCCGGGCGTTGACCAGACCGGCCAGGCATTCGCCGCCCTGGGTGCAGGCGATGTGGCCGTGGCGGTTGGCCACGATCATGGCGTCCATGATCTGCTGTTCGGTCACCTGCACCACCTGGAAGGCCTTTTCGCCGCCCTTTTCCATGAACTTCCCGGCCAGGCGCTGCACACGCGGGAAGGAGACCGGGTTGCCGATCATGGCGGCCTGGGCCACGCTGGGGGTGACGGTCACGGGCTGCCACACACGGGCGTCCCTGGGCGCGGCATAGTAGCGGTACACGGGGTCGGCGTGTTCGCTCTGCACACCGAAGACGCGCGGCAGGCTGGTGATGATGCCCAGCTCCAGCATCTTGAGGAAGCCGGACATGACGGCCGTGATGTTGCCCGCGTTGCCGATGGGCACGAAGATGCACAGGCCGGACACGTCCCAGCCGTACCACTGGGCCACCTCATAGGCGTAGGATTCCTGGCCCAGGATGCGCCAGCTGTTCTTGGAGTTGAGCAGGGCCACGCGGTAGTTCTCGGCCAGATGCTCCACCACCTTCATGCAGTCGTCGAACACGCCCGGCAGTTCCAGCACCGTGGCACCGCTGCCCAGGGGCTGGGAGAGCTGCTGCGGGGTCACCTTGCCGTGGGGCAGCAGCACCACGCTCTTGAGGGGCGCGCCCACATAGGAGGCGTACAGGGCCGCGGCGGCGGAGGTGTCGCCGGTGGAGGCGCAGACGGTCAGCACCTCGTCCCACTGGTGGCGGCGGCAGAGCCATTTCAGATAGCTGAACGCACAGGCCATGCCGCGGTCCTTGAAGGAGGCGCTGGGGTTCTGGCCGTCGTTCTTGTAGGCAAAGGACACGCCCACGCGGTCGCGCAGGGCCGGAGCGGCTTCCACGATGGGGGTCAGGCCTTCGCCCAGGTAGACGATGTCTTCCTCGTCCAGCAGGGGCGCCAGAAGCTCGTAATAACGGAAGATGCCGCGCAGGGCCGTGCTGCGGGTGGAGGCGCGGCGATCGAAGATCTCGCGCCATTCCGCGCCGCTGCGCTGTTTCAGGTCGTCGAACCTGGTGTTTTCCAGCAGGAACACGCCGCCGCAGGACGGGCAGGTGTAGAGCAGGCTGTCGCCGGGGTAGCGCTGGCCGCAGTGCAGGCACACATATTCCATCTGACCGCGATAGGCGGGAAAATCACTCTGGCACACGGGATAATCTCCTTGCAGGGACAGGATGAGGAAAGGCGTTTTTTACCATCCTCTCCCGTGACTTGTCGAGAGGGCAGGCAGGGACGGGGGAGACGCAGATGGCCTTTTTCCGGGGGAGGGGAGGCCCTTTTGCCCATGCAAAAAGGGCCTCCCCTCCCC
>OIWK01000256.1_pt1 | contig 56409 bp, 45 predicted proteins | sample 1587401 | NCBI WGS metagenome assembly OIWK01 (sample SAMEA3888911, study PRJEB22519) | human gut metagenome | biome: human gut; feature: human-associated habitat; material: faeces | place: Denmark | collected 2009 | reverse complement strand
AAACATAAAAATGAAACATGAAACATAAAAACGTCAAAGGTAAAATATACGTAAGGCGAAAGCTCCTATTTAGGGCGTTCTGAAACGTTTTGTTGAGTTTTTTGTAGAGGCCGACTAAGTGCATTTGTCTGCCTAATTGGGGGGCGGGTTTGTAACCCGCGGCAGCAGCATTTTATAGATATTCAAAGCATTCTGCTGCCGCGGGTTACAAACCCGCCCCCCAATTAGGCAGATAAATTGCTATTTTAAAGCAAAAAAAATGCTGAAACACGCAGTTATACTGCACGTTTCAGCATTTTTGTAAAAGCGGGCGTTATTCAAACGCGATTACTTTAAGATCTTATGAACTCGATGTTCGTTCTTATTGTTCACCTCAACGAGGTAAGACCCTGTAGGTAATGCAGAGAGCGAAAGCGTAAGGCATTGCGCGTTGGCCGTAGCCTTCACCTCGTCTAAAAGCATGCCGCCTACGTTGTAGAGGCGGACGGTAGTGCCTGCTGCGATGTTACCACGAATGCTCAAAGTGGTAGCATCGTGCGTAATTTTCCAATCATCTACAGTGCTTGTCGTAGTCTTGTTGACGCCTTCCAATATAGAATTAGAAGTAGTGAAACGCAAGGTGTAACCATACGTGCCAGAGGTAGGAACCGCATAGCTTGACAATACGTCAGGACCACAACTGCCCGAACCCACGCCACGCTGTGCGTAGTCGAAGTGAGCATAAATCGTGCGATCTTCATCATTGTCGGGAAGAGCGAGTTCCCAATTATGATACTTCTCCTTCAGTTGTTGGTCGCTCCAGTAAAGCGTAGAGAAGGCCACCTGACCATCGGTTTCAACATTGATCTTATTGCCATGATTGTCAGCAAGGGTCAAGCTACGAAGGTCTTGACGATTGCCCATTGATTGTGGACGGAGGTAGTACTCGTTCATGTCCCATACAGTGCTGGTGTAACGACCGAGGAAGGAACCCGTGCAGCGGTCAGTATAGTTTTCTAACGGACCACGAGCGTAGTAGCTCACGTTCTTAAATTCACCGGGCAACTGCATCTGCAAGCCCAAACGACGAATAGCATAGCGATAGTCAGTACTCTTTTGCTGTGGCGTGAACTGCGTCTTGAGGTCGACCGTACCATTCTTATAAATGGTGTAAGTGAACACGTAGTTGACCCAAGAACCCGTACCACGTACCGTTGCCGTAGCCTTTGCATGGTCAGATGAGAGTGATACTGTAGCAGTACGCTTACTGATGCCATTACCTGAATTGTAGTTGGGGTCGTTGCCGTAAGGAGCATCGTTCTCTATCCAACGATAGTTCTCGTAGTCGGGCGCAACATTGTTCTTTACAATGTCTATGCCGTTTTGTTTCCACGTGGTGAGCAATCCCGTGCTCGTGTTGAAACTCATCGTCACCTTATCATTGCTCACGGTCTTGATGTTGCCAGAACTTGTAAGCGTAAGTGCTTCGTCTGCAGCAACGGCTGCGATTGTAGGCAGATTGCCGCGTTGCTGAATGGTAAACTGAGCCGCAGCTACAGGATAGTTAGCCTCAGCATAAGCGGTCGCATTCGGTTCGAGTACAGAGAGGTTGAGCAATACTTCCTTGCCCGTAAGGTCTTCATCGGCTGCACTGAGGTCATAAGGAATAGTAACCTTAGCTTCACTGCCCGGCTGAATGTCAGTCAGCGATTGTGAGCCCTTGTAGATTACCTTGCCGTCGGCTGTCACATTATAGCTCAATGTCTTGTCCTTCAACGAAGTGAAGTCGTAAGCATTAGTCAGTGTGAGCGTACGCGTAGCTGCATCAAACTTATTGAACTTCACGTATTGGTACACCTTCTTTACTTCGTCGAGCTTTGCGCTCCAAGTGCGGTCAGCGTTGATGATACCATTATTTACGAAGTTGCCTTGGTGAGGCGCAGCGGGATAGTCATAGCCTGTCACGTACTTGTTAAAGCCATTCTGCGTCAATGTGCCGTTCTTTATGTCGGCCGGAGCTACAATTGATTGGTCAACCCAGTCCCAAATACAACCACCAATGCCATACTTACTACTTTCGATTACGTTCCAATACTCTTGCAAGTTGCCTACAGAGTTGCCCATGGCGTGGTCGTATTCACACATAAAGTAGGGCTGTTGTGCCCAGTTGCTATTGGCATCGTAGCTAACCGACTTAGTGTTACCCTCAAGATAGGGGTACATAATGCTCCAGAGGTCGGTGGCTGTTGACTTGCCTGCATTGGTTGCGCCTTCGTAGTGTACGATACGATTATCAAGCGACTTAACAAGATCGTATTCTGCTTCTTGGTTAGCACCATAGCCGCTCTCGTTGCCAAGGCTCCAGAAGATGACAGAGGGGAAGTTGCGGTCGCGCATGACCATACGACGAGCGCGGTCGAGGTAAGCAGCTCGCCAAGTTTGGTCGGCTGAAATTCCGGTTGACGTACCACTTTGGAAGCCTGTGCCGTGGTCGTTCCAATTCTTATGACATTCAAGGTCGGCCTCGTCCATAGCGTAAAGTCCGTAGTAGTCGAACATAGCATACATCTTGGCCTGACGTGGATAGTGGCTGGTGCGCACGGTATTGATGTTGGCCTGCTTCATGAGGGTAACGTCCTTCAACATCGTTTCGACATCAATCGCACGACCACGTGTGGGGTGCGTATCTTGGGTGTTAGCGCCCTTGAAGTAGACTTGCTTGCCGTTGATGTAGACGCGGTGGTCGTCTGAGGGGATTTCAATGTGACGGAAACCATATTTCGTAGCGAAAGCCTCTTCTTCTTGGCCGTTAGCATCGAGCTGTGCCAACTCTACGGTGTAGAGGTTGGGGGTCTCAGCTGTCCAAAGTTGTAAGTTAGTAAGGCCTTCGAAGCTGAGGTTCTTGGTTTGTTCAGCGTCAGCGCCTTCGGTAAAGTTGAACTTTGCCGTTTGTTCTGCCAACTTTGTACCTTGGGGTGAGAGCAAGCGAACGCGCACTTGCTTCTCCACTACCCCACCGTCACGATTGTTCATCGTTAAGGCCACATTCATTGTGCCAGAAGTGTATTGGTTGGCAGCGTCGAGCGTAGCAGTAATGTAATGATCGCGTAGGTAGGTCTTGGGCGTAGCAAAGAGGTAAACGTCGCGGTGAATACCACTCATGTGCCACATATCTTGTCCTTCGAGGTAAGAGCCATCGGTAAAGCGGAACACTTGTACGCTGAGGTTATTCTCGCCCTCATGAACGTAGGGGGTTACGTCAAACTCTGCATCGTTGTTAGCGCCTTGCGTATAGCCCACCTTTTGACCGTTCACCCAAACATAGGCACCGCTATAGATGCCGTCGAAGTGGAGGAAGACGCGATTGTTCTGCCAACCTGTGGGCAAGGTGAAGTTGCGGCGCAGTGAACTAACGGAATTGTAGAGGCCACTCTTCATGCTGATGTAGGGTGGATTATCTTCAAACGGGTAGTCAACGTTGACGTACCAAGGGTCGCCATAACCTTTCATCTCAACGCACGAGGGCACTTCGATGTCGTTCCAAGCCGATACGTCAACATCATTGCCGTAGAAGTCCGTTTCGCCAGGACGCTGTGCAGGGTCCTTGACGAAGTTTATCTTCCACATGCCGTTAAGGCTCATCCAGCGGTCGCTCTGCGGGTCAAGCCAAGGTTTGGCGTAACGCGCAACGTCGGCACGCAAGGCGGTGGTGTTGGCATAAGGCATGTAAGTAGCATGGCCCTCCTCCTTATTGACGGCAAAGATCTTCTGATTTTCCCAATCGTTGAGCACTGGCACGTAAGCGTCAGTATATTCAAGCGTGAAGTAGGTCGTCTCGTCGTCAGCGTTGGTGACCATATACGTGTCGCCCTTGCTATTGGCTGAAAGGTAGTAGGTCGTACCATTGTGGGTATAGGCAATGCGGTAAACGCCCTCTTGGCCGTCGACAGCTACAAATGATACTTGTTGGTTGGGGTTAGAACCGTCTAAGCCGTATTGAAGGGGGACTTTGTTACCATTCAAGCCAGCGTCAATAGCATAGGCATACTTGGCATTGTAAAGTACAGAGGCATAGAGTGTTTGGTTGTTCTTCTTATACTCTACGGTGCGGTATTGCCAGTGTTGGCCATAGGCTCCTTCTTTGTAGTCCTCCGTGCAGAGAACAGCAGCCGAGGCGCGGCTTTCGCCATTGCTCAATACTTGACCATTGCTCTTATTGCGCAATAGGTAGGTGTAGCCCTTTATGGGCATGTTTACCGTATTCGTAGTTGCTTGCAACGTGAAGTGCGTAGCCTCAGCCGTGAGGTCTTGATCCATGTAGATAGAGCCGTCACTGCGAAGCGTCATGGCGCGGTCGCCCGTGCTGTTGAGGAATTGGAACACGTCAGTGTCTACCTTCTTTATCAGAAATTGCTGGTTAGAATCGATAAACTTAGCGTCCCATTGCAGTACGCGGTGTTTCACTATAGCCGTGGGGGCCATATCGATGCCCATGTCGCAATGGGGATTATAGAAGGCATAAATGCCTTCGTCGACCATTACGGGCACAATCATCCAGTCTTGTCCCTCCGACTGCAGGTCGATAGCTGCAGTTGAGAGGTAGGTGTCATGTGCACTATTATTGCCATTCGTCACGGCTTGGCCGTTCGACTGGCTAACGATGCGATAGATTACGCCGGGAGCATCTATGTCAATGGCCTGAGCAATACAGGTCACGCAACAGAGTAAACTCAGCGTTAACGCATAGCGCAAAAGTTTGAAATGTTTCATGTGTAAAATGTGTAGAAAGGGATTTAATTTATTTTATACTGCTGACAAAGGTAGTGAATTATAATGGATAAAGCAACACTTTTGAAAGTGGCTTTAAAAGTTCTGCAAATATTTTCAATGTAATAAGCACTTCACGTAAGAAATGGTTATATTCTGTAACGAATTGCAATTGCAGCTTGCCAATAACATTAATAAAACATTAATGAACATTAAGGCGCGCTTCGCGCTTTGGTTTTTGAACGTTAATTTTTCATTAATCGACCATTAATCTTGTTCGTTAATCTTTTCATTAATCTATTCGTTAATCTTTTCATTAATGAGTGCTATCCAGCAGCTGAGAGATGTCAGCGTGTTTGAAATAAATGGGTTGGAGGTGTTTATATGAATAAAAGTTGACGAACTCACCAATTTTTATCTTAACCCACTAAAATATAGACTATATTATTAATCCCTTTCGCTTTCCTATTGTATCTTTGTGGCATATAAGTAGGTATTCAAAATTAGTTTATATAATCATGTTCAGAATTAGTCGATATGCCTTGGCGCATTCTTTCGCCCAGAAACATAGGTTTCATCGGTCACGTAGCCCGCTACGCTCCCTCTTCAACCTATGTTTCTGAACGAAATACTGCACCAATTCATATCAACTAATTTTGAACACCTACTTATTATATAAATATGCCAAGAGAACAGGTTAATAGATTGAAAATAGTGCTTGCTGAAGAACAGAAAAGCAATAAATGGCTTGCCGAACAATTAGGCAAAGATCAGGCCACCATTTCGAAATGGGTAACGAATTCCAGTCAGCCTGACCTTAAAAATCTGTTGCGTATCGCAAAAACTTTGAATGTAGATGTGGCAAGATTGTTAAATTTAGATGTGCTAAATGAAGAACAACAAGTAAATTTACAGTCTGCAACTTCCGATAATATGGTATTATCGGAAAATAAGGAGAAATAAAATATGACACCAGAAGAGAAAGCAAGAGTGAAAATAGACCGCTGGTTCGCTGATGCTGGTTGGCTGGTTGTTAATCGCGAGGAGTTCGAACCTACGATGACAGCCGTGGCTGTGCGTGAAGGATTGTTGAAAGGCAATCTCGAAGCTGATTATCTTATGTTCATCAACGGTAAAGTATGTGGTGTGCTTGAAGCTAAACGCGAAGAAGTGGATGTTGATTCTGATAAGGTGAGTGATCAAGTGACCACTTATGCTAAAAGTGTACCCAATTGTTATCAAACATGGCAAAAGCCTATCCCCCTTTTATATAAGTCAAACGGTAAAATTGTCTTATTTCAGGATTTTCGAAAATCAAATACGGATTGGGAGAAAATCAACCGTATTCATACACCAAAGGAAATTGTGGCTTTGTTGGGTATAAACGACCCATTTGCAGGACTGCCTACGCTTTACAAAAAAGGATTGCGTGAGTGTCAGTATGAAGCTATTACCGAATTGGAGAAGAGTTTTCGTAGTGGACAGAACCGTGCGCTTATGGTTCTCGCTACGGGTGCAGGAAAGACCTATACGGCTTGTCTTGCTGCCTATCGCATGCTTTCTTATACTCCTATGCGACGAGTGCTTTTTCTCGTTGATCGCAATAATCTTGGACGACAAGCTGAAAATGAATTTGGTACATTCCGTCTTACAGACAATGGCGAAGCCTTCAATACTATATTTGGGGTGGAACGCTTGAAGTCTGCCAAGATTCCGTCTGATAGCAATGTGCTTATTTCTACTATACAACGTTTGTTCTCTTTGTTAAAGGGTGAAGATATTCAAGATAATGATGACGATGATGATGAAGAAGATGTGACAACTGAAATGGTTCTTCCCGACAATCCCAATTTGCCGCATGATTTCTTCGATATGATTATTATTGACGAGTGTCATCGCAGTATTTACGGTAACTGGCGTAAGGTTCTTGAGTATTTTGATACGGCACGTCTTATTGGTCTTACGGCAACACCCATTCCTGAAACAATGGCGTTCTTCAATAACAATCGTATTGTGAACTATACGCTTGAAAAGAGTATCGTGGATGGTGTGAACGTGGATAACCGTGTATATCGTATTAAGACGGAAGCAACGGAAAACGGAGGGGCTATTATGAAGGGTGACCGTGTGCGTGTTGAAACTCGCTATACTGGTAAAACGGAAGAGTTAAATACACGCGAGACAAAGAATTACACCAAAACGGAACTTAACCGTTCTATTGTCAATCCTTCTCAAATAAAACTCATCCTTACAACATATCGCGATGCTGTTTACTCGGAAATGTTCAATGATCCCCAACGTGAGGAAAAATTTGAGTATCTCCCTAAAACGCTTATTTTTGCTCTCAACGAGGCTCATGCCACGAATATTGTGAACATAGCTAAAGAGGTGTTTGGAGAGAAATGCCCTAATGCTGATATGGATAGGTATGTGCAGAAAATTACTTATTCTTCGGGTGATAGCAATGAACTAATTCGCCAATTCCGCAATGATCGTGACTTCCGTATTGCTGTTACTTGCACTTTGGTGGCTACAGGTACGGACGTGAAACCGCTTGAAGTGGTAATGTTTATGCGTGACGTGGAGTCTGAACCGCTTTTCATTCAGATGAAAGGGCGTGGTGTGCGTACCATTGGCGATGAGCAGTTGCGTGCTGTTACTCCTAACGCTATAAGCAAAGATTGTTTCTTCCTTGTGGATGCGGTGGGCGTTACCGAGCATACTATGTCTATTCCTGAGCAAGGTGAAGGACCTGATACAATCACGATAACATTGAAGGAACTGCTGGAGCGTATTGCTCACGGCAACTTGCCTGATATGTACCTCAAACGCCTTGCAGCTACTTTGTCGCGTCTGCACAATAAGGCTGACAGCAGCCAGCGTATGGAGTTCGAACGATTGGCAAGCGATTCCATGGATGCGATTGCACAACGCATCTACGATGCTTTGGCGAATGGCAGCTTACCGCCTTATAACAACATCAATGAACCTAACAATGAGCGTAAGGGACTTGTTTCTCCTATTGCCAATCATGCAGATGTACGTCGCTATATTCTTATTCTTTCGGCTGGTTTTGTAAACACACTCATGCCTGGTGAGGATACGCTTATTTCCAAGGGTTTCTCTGTGGAGGAGGCAAAGAACACTACCGAGGCTTTTGAACAGTATTGCCGCGACCATGCTGACGAAATAGAGGCTTTGCGAATCTTATACAATCAGAGTGGCGAGCCTATCACGTTCAGCATGATGAAGGATTTGGAGAATAAGCTGAAAATGGAGAACAATCGTTTCAGTACGAAACAACTTTGGAACTCGTATGCTATTGTTTCTCCTGGTAACGTGCGACGCACAACGAGAAAGGAGGAAAGCGATGCCCTTACTAATATTATTCAATTGGTTCGCTTTGCATTCCGACAGATTGAAAAACTTGACAGCGTTTGCGTTACCGCACGGCAGTATTTCAATCTTTGGTGTGGTCAGTGGCATCGTGAAATCTCTGACAGACAGAAACAACTCATGAGTCAGATTGTTGATTATGTAGCAAGTAATGGTGCTTGTACTATCAATGATATCCGCGAGGATGATCGAACACAGGCTGCTCAAATGATTGCAGCTTTTGGCTCAAAGCCGAAAGCGGACGAGGCGCTCCTGTCTTTGTTTAATTTTGTGGTTTTAAGAAAAACAGCATAACTTTGAATTATGGCAAACAACATATCAACCGAGCAATCGCTCACTAAAAAAGTATGGAATCTCGCCACTACGCTTGCTGGACAAGGTATTGGCTTTACTGATTATATCACGCAACTCACTTATCTGCTTTTCCTGAAAATGGACGCGGAGAATGTTGAAATGTTCGGAGAAGATTCTGCGATACCTACTGGCTATCAGTGGAATGATCTTATTCAGCTCGACGGACTGGATCTGTTGAAACAGTATGAAGAGACATTGAAAGTGCTCAGCGAACAAGACAACCTTATTGGTACAATCTACACTAAAGCGCAGAATAAGATTGACAAGCCTGTTTACTTGAAAAAGGTCATCACTATGATTGACGAAGAGCAATGGTTGGTGATGGATGCAGACGTGAAGGGTGCTATCTATGAAAGCATTTTGGAGAAGAACGGACAAGACAAAAAGAGTGGCGCAGGTCAGTACTTTACACCTCGTCCCCTTATCAAAGCTATGGTTGATTGCATCCGTCCGCAAATTGGCGAGACTGTGTGCGACCCTGCATGTGGCACGGGTGGTTTCCTTCTCACGGCTTATGACTATATGAAGAATCAATCGGCTGACAAGGCGAAACGTGATTTCCTCCGAAACGAGGCTTTGCATGGCGTTGACAATACTTCGCTTGTGGTTACTCTTGCTTCTATGAACTTGTATCTTCATGGTGTGGGCACTGACCGCAGTCCGATTTCATGCAAGGATTCGTTGGAGTATGAACCAGAAACATTGGTGGATGTTATTCTTGCCAATCCTCCTTTCGGACAACGTCCTGCTGGTTCTGTGGAACTTAATCGTCCTGATTTCTATGTGGAAACAAAGAACAACCAGCTCAATTTCCTCCAACACATGATGCTGATGTTGAAGGTGGGTGGTCGTGCTTCTGTGGTATTGCCTGATAACGTGCTCTTTGAGGGTGGCGCTGGTGAAACTATCCGCAAACGTTTGCTTGCTGACTTTAATCTGCACACTATTCTACGCTTGCCTACAGGTATTTTCTACGCACAGGGTGTGAAAGCTAATGTGTTGTTCTTCACAAAAGGACAGCCCACTAAAGATGTTTGGTTCTATGATTACCGCACTGACGTGAAACACACGCTTGCTACAAACAAATTGGAACGTCATCACCTTGATGATTTTGTGAAATGCTACAACCCTGAGAATATTAACGATCGTAAGGAAACTTACGATGCAGATACGAACCCTTCTGGACGTTGGCGCAAATACTCCATTGATGAGCTTACCGCTCGCGACAAGACTTCGCTCGACATCACTTGGATTAAGCAAGGGGGCGAGGAAGAACAACACTCTTTGGCGGAACTTATAGCTTCTATAAAGGAACAAAGCCAGAGCATCAGCAAGGCGGTGAGTGAGTTGGAGAAATTGTTGGGTGATATAAAAGAGGATTAATTATTATAATTGTCCAATCAAAACTGGACAATTATAAAAAATATACGATATAATGAATAATGAAATAGACATACATATTGACAAGAAATTTCTTGACGATGTAAAGACCATTATAAATAAGGGGCGGTCTTTGGCTTACGCAGCTGTTGATTCAACGATGATTTCCACATATTGGAAAATTGGCAGGCGTATAGTGGAAGAAGAACAAAAAGGTTGTGACCGTGCCGCTTATGGGACGAAACTGTTGGAACGTCTCTCTAAAGAATTGACGTATGAGTATGGGACTGGATTTAGCAAAAGATACCTTGCATACTTTAGAAAATTCTATTTAACAATTCCTGATATTTCAATTTTGCAAACGCGTTTGCAAAATCTGAGATGGTCGCATATTATTGAAATTCTTAGAGTTGACGATGAAGTTGCCAGAAGATGGTATCTTGAAGTCACTTCGGAACAGGTGTGGAGCATAAAGGCTTTAAAAAGGAACATTTCTACTCAATATTATGAACGCCACTATTCACGGCCACAAATTGCTGAAAACAAAGGAACACAAATTATTACCAAAAACACGGAGATACTAAAGACTCCATTTATGGGTGAGTTCCTAGGATTCAAACTTGAAGACAGTTTTTCCGAGAAAGAATTGGAATCGAGCATTATCTCGCACCTGAAAGATTTTCTGATGGAAATGGGAAGAGGTTTTGCTTTCGTCGCACGGCAGCAACATATACGCACCAATGCGGAAGATTACTTCATTGACCTTGTGTTATACAACGTAATCTTGAAGTGTTATGTGCTTATTGACTTGAAAGTAGGGAAAATAACGCATCAAGATGTCGGGCAGATGGATATGTATGTGAGAATGTATGATGAACTGAAATGTACAGAAGGTGATAATCCTACTATTGGCATTGTTCTATGCTCGGAAACAGACGAGGATATTGCCAGATATTCCATTCTTAAAGGCAATGAGCAGCTTTTTGCAACTAAGTACAAGTTGTATTTACCTACAGAAGAACAGTTGCGAAAGGAAATTGAGCATCAAAAGGATTTATACAACATACAGCATAGCATCAGTGATGACAAATAGTAGGGTGTTTTAGTCGAAACAAAGTCTTTGACATCAATAAGTTCAATTTGACAGACACTGTTTGTCAGTTTATGTAAATACACAACTAACAACCTTTGTGCAGTTCCTGACTGCACAAATTGCAAACAACTATATATAATGAATACGAAAGCGTTACGCCAAAAGATACTCGACCTTGCGATACATGGCAAGCTTGTACCGCAAGACCCGAACGATGAACCTGCTTCGGTGCTGCTCGAACGCATCAAGGCAGAGAAGGAGCGCCTTATCAAAGAAGGCAAAATCAAACGTACCAAGCGGTCAAAAGCTGCTTGTGATAAGCCCCATTATCCCTTTGAACTGCCGAAGGGGTGGTGCTGGTGTAAACTATATGATATAGTAGAATTCATAGGTGGTTATGCTTATAAGAGCAATACTTATGTTTCAAAATCAGATTATCAAGTGATTCGCATAGGCAATGTAAAAAATGATTTTCTGAATCTTGAAAATCTGCCTGTTTTTGTGCCAGAAACAATTGGTAATCAAACAGCTAAATACAGGATATATGAAAATGATATTCTTTTTACTATGACAGGGACAAAAGGTAAAAGAGATTATTTTTTTACCACAGTTGTAACAAAACAGGGAAAAATATTATTACTTAATCAACGTGTTGGATGTTTGAGATCTTTTTCGACAGAGCTTAACATGAATTATTTAAGTATGCTATTAAAAGGTAAATATATTCTTGATAGCATATTTTCAACAGAAACAGGAAATGTCAGCCAAGGAAACATAGGCTCGGAAAACACCCTTAATCTATTTGTTGCATTACCACCATACGTTGAGCAACAGAGAATCGTAAAAAAAGTAAATAGCTTTTTCGATTTGCTCAATGTTATTATATAAAGTTCAATTATTTCTTCTTTATAACTAGGCCTATTTGCACATGATGCCATTAAAAAAAGAACGACATATAAAAGTATTTGTTTCATATTTAGACTCATTGCGTTCGAATTATTTAATTTCAGACTTGCCATTCTCTATGTTAATCTTTATATCAAACTCCTTTGTTTCTCCATTTTTTTGAATGCCAGAGACATGAAACGTTAGGATGTTCTCATCTTGTGTGTAAGTGTATTTTAATTTATAGCTATCGAAGCCTTCAGGGTATTCGATACAATGAGACCATTTTTTTGCAACGAGCTCTTGCTCATCTATATGTTTTCTTCCTATTGAAAGCCAATCACTATCAAATTTGTATTGTACGAAATCTTTTTGAGAATATCTAATAAAGTTGTAGTAATTGTAATTGTCGTTTTCATCAAAACTGAAAATTATGTTACCATCTAAGTCAAGCAAGGTGTTTTTGAACCTTTCACTTGAATAAGATTGCAACATCATTATGGCATCTTCACCCCAGTTTAAGAAAAAAGGTGTCATGTTCCCTATTTGGGTCGAATCTAAGCGAGTGAGTTTCCTATCATTAAGGATATAGACAAAATTTCTATCTAATACCCCACTTCCACTATGTTTGTAGAGTACATTCGCAACTCCAGCAAATCCATTCTTTGTTCTAAGAATTGATGGTTTCAAACCACACTCCTCATAGGTTATTGTCTCATCATAGTAAATCTCTTGGACTTGAGATGGTGCAATAAAAGAAGAGTCACAAATTACAACTTTGCTTTTAATACTATCGTAAACTGCGAAAACTAACTTGGAATTAGCTTGCTTTATAGCTGTAAGAGCTAAGGCATTATCTTTAGTAATAATACCAGGAAAGCCCATAAAATCTTTGCAATCATCTTTTTTTAATCCAAAGAGACTATAAGTCTGTTTCAGGAGTTGTTGAGTTGGAGATTCACTTTCCTCCATATGATCTGGTGGAATTATATTGGAATCTTCGGAACTGCAAGAATTTAGCGTCGCTAAGGCCATAAAAAGGGCTAAGATTGAATAGAGAGTTTTATTCATATTGTATTTGTTGTCTTAATTGTTGGATAGATTGTTGATTTTTGTGCAAAGGTAAACCATTTTTCACAAATTAGGACTAACAATGTTGATATTCATAATTTTTTACCAAGCCCTCCCTTTCGGGCAATCCTTTCTTTCAGCCACCGTGCGCATTGGCTCTCTTGCTGTGCGCATGGCGGCTTTTTCGTGTGCTTGGGTGTGGAGGAGTGGGAGAGGTGGGCTACATGGGGAGGGTTTAGATGTGGGGCGGTGGCTGGCGCCTTGCTTCGGCAATCTCGTGACACAGCAGAAGCATTATCGGAGATGTTCTTGGTAGCCCCATGCGCTTTGTCGGAAGGCATAGCGCATAGCCTTGGACTTTTGCAGTATTCGCAGCATTGTCACCGCTGATTGATACGAGCCAGATGTGGGTGGCTTTTGCTCAGATCTTACCACTGGCAATGAGAATAAGATGGTCGCTTTCTCTCATTTCCTTAGATTTTATGTGTGTGACGATGTGGATTTGAAGAGGTTGATTTCGATGAGATGTTCATCATGCAGTCAGCAGAGATTTTGGGCGATGGCAGCAGCTCCGGCATAGCTTGCCCCGACAAACATATCCGGCATGCCTTCTTCGGGTTTATCACCACCTGACAGATGACGTGGGGTCGTCTCCTCTGCTACGATTTCCACACCATTGACGCACTCGGAATGGGCAGTGTGTGTCATATTTATACTATCGTCCATTTTTTACAAGGGGCAGCAAGGTGCTCCCATTATTTTTCCTGTGCAAAGTTGGCATGAAGCGGCTTTGCGGCAAGGGCGCGTTTCTCTTATCACAAAAATTTTTCAGAAAAAGATGTTCGTTCCTCTGCACTTTTTCCAAGCCCGTGAAGGGTGAAATTTTTTTGCGCTATCCCTTGTCCTCCAAGCCTAATGACTTCATGCCCTTAATTGCACGTAAAAATCAAGGGAGCACCCCGATGCCCCTTCTCAAGTAAAAAATCTTCAAAAGTATAAATTATCATGACACACACTGCTGTACATTCCGAGTTTGTTTCAATGGGTTTCAATCGCAAGCGCAGAGTTTCCTTCCCCCACGACATCTATCAGGTGGTGGTTAATGGAGAAGAAGGCGAATATGCCGAATATGAAGTCGAGGCTGACAGCTATGCCGAAGCTACCGCCATGGCTGAAAATCTTGCTGCTGACAGCATGATCAACATCTCTTACATCGAAGTTTACCTCTTCCAATAAATCCACATCGTTCACACACTTAAAATCTTACAAGAAAATGAAAGCTCTCAATCTTATTCTCATCACCAGTGGTAAAATCAGTGAAGCCACAGCCCACATCTGGGTCGTATCAATCAGCGGTGACAATACTTCTCGCGTCTACTGCAAAAGTCCTTACAAGGCTATGCGCTATGCCTTCCTTCTGAAAAAGCGCACGGGGCTGAACATCTCCGATAATTGCCTCTGTCGCGTCAGCCACGAGATTGCACGAAGCAAGGCACCAGCTACCGCCCCCGAGGGTTCTGCCCCTGCTCCCATGCAGCCCGCCTCTGCCACTCCTACCACCACACCCAAGCGCACGAGAAAGCCTGCCGCCAAGCGCACTACACGCAAGAGAGCCAATGCTACGGCTTGAAGCTGAAAGAAAGGATCGCCCGAAAGGGCGGTCTTTTCCGTAACCCGAGGTTTGTGCGATATTGCGAGGGTTATTTAGTTTCCGATCGTTTATGCAGTACAATTATAATCCCCAAGGGTATAGCTTCACTTCTTCCATTCCCGATGTGTTCACCATCTCCGACTTTCAAGGCAGTTCCGTGTATTTGGCTATCTATCTCAACCGCAGTCAGTCGCCTGTCTTTTCCACCACGCTTTATGCCTATGGAGGAAAGGCGAGCATCTATGATTTGCGCAGCATTATTGAGAACTACATGGAGGCAAAGCTGCTGGTGCATGCCACGTGCAGTTTCCGTATGCAGGTGGACCGCATCGATTATACTTTGGGCGAGTTTACTCTGGTTTACTGTAAACTTCAAATGCTAAGGACGAACTGCGAGCTGTTCCTGCAATCGCATTTTCTCACCACGCATGCGGTGCGTTTGGTGCCGCATGGCTTTCAGCTTGATTTGCAGTACATCGTTCTTCCAAATGAAACGGGGCAGTGTGCCACGCAGTATGTTATCCAACGCGATGACAAGGACACGCCCGAAACGCTTACCATATCAGATACTCCCATTGCTGCCAAGCAGTTTGGTCTATGTTACGAGGACATCAACGAAGAGGAACTATTGGGTTACTTGCCCCAAGGGGTAAGTGGCAAACTCTTGTCTGTTACGCTTTTTCGAGGGAAACGTACTTTCACGTTCTTCTTGACTGATGAAGTTCCTACGCTTACGCTCATCTTTCAGAATGAGTTCAATGTGAATGACACCTTGTTCCTCACCGCCCAAACCAAGCGCAAGGTTTCTTTTGACCGCAGCTTTGCCGTATGTTGTGGACAATCTTCAGCATACGATGATAATACGGAGATTGAATATGAGAGCGAGACGTCCTCGCTTTCCTATTCCTTTGCCCGTCATCTTACGCAGGCTTTGCAGTCTCACAAACTCTACTTGATCTCTCCTGAACTCCCTGTGGGCAGTTCCATTCTTATTACTGACATTGAAAGTGAAATTTCCGATGCCACCAATGCGAACAACCATGTGAAGTTCAAGTGGAAACCGCTTCGCAAGCAGGTGCCTTTCACCGTCCCTCGCTTACATAATATCTTCAACCAGGTTTACAACAATACTTTCGACTAATGCCCCACGCTATCCACATCACCACGCTCAAACGTATGCTCCAATCTCCTGAACCCGTAGACATCAAACTATGGACGCGCTCGGGTGAAATCCAATGCTGGCACCGCTGTATTTCTCTCCGCTACGACTTCTACAAAGGCACGCGAAGAATGAAACTGCTGGACTCTAATGAAATCCGACAACTGAGAGATGTCTGCGTGTTTGAAATCAATGGAATGGAGGTTTTTATGTGAAAAAATTCTGCATACACTTGTTCGATTGAAAATAACTTTGTACTTTTGCATTGCTAGAATCCGCCACGCTTCCCGTAGAACAGCGTACCAGGGCGGAACTTTTTGTTTATATAGGCTTATGATTTATACGAACCCACCACTTAGTACAACTACTCTAATTGCAAATCTAAAGACTGATGGTCTCTCTGTCAATGATGAAAATTTTGCAGAAGACTTCTTGAACAATGTAAGCTACTTTCGATTTAATGCTTACTTGCGTCCTTTTGAAGATGTTAATGGTTCAATTCGTTTCAAACCTAACGCCACATTTGATAAAGCGGTTGCTCTTTATCGTTTTGATGCAGAGCTTAGAAACTTGCTTTTTTCTGCAATACAATTAGTTGAAATCTCTTTACGATCAAAAATAATCAATCAGTTTTCATTGACTCATGGTGCTTTTTGGTTTATAGATCCAACGATGGCTATAAATAAACATAAGTATTCTGAAAACCTCAGTACTTTAGAACGCGAGTTATCTCGTTCTAAAGATGACTTCATACAGGAGCATTACGATAAATATGGACGTGAAGACTTTCCACCTGCGTGGAAATTGTTAGATCTTACTTCTTTCGGAACACTCACTAAATTATACTTTAACTTTGCCGACCGCAGAGTGAAGAAAGCAATAGCTCGTTCCTATGGGGTACCACAGCATGAAATTCTTGAAAGTTGGATGAAAGCGGTTAACACCTTGCGCAATTCATGTGCGCATCACAACCGCGTTTGGAATCGAATCATGCCAGTCATGCCTCAAATTCCTTTAACATTGCGTAATGCATGGATTTCCTCTCGTCCAAGCAATTCTAACAGATTATACGCAGTCTTATGTTGCCTTATCTATTGGCTGAACTCGTTTCACCCTAACAACTCGTTGGTTGATGACTTCAAAAAGTTGTTGACCAAGTATCCCAATACAGATGTCGCAGCCATGGGATTCCCTAACAACTGGGAAACTGAACCTTTGTGGCAATAATATAAAGCTAAGTCCTATTGCTTACTATGGGACTTAGCTTTATTTATATGATTCTATAGCACTTTCTGAATAACCAATTCCAACATCGGAATCTCTCTTATTACAAGATAGGCACTACAAAGTGTATTGCCACGAAACTCCTTCATCGAACTTATATCTACTTCTGCTCGAATATTATTTGCTTCAATCGTAGTATTTGTTACCAAACATTTTATATTACCAGATTGTGCAGTTTCCAACACCAATGAATCGCCTTTGACTATTAACCTTGGAGCATTCAAAGGAATATAAGCTATCCCCTTTTGCCCTGAAACACTAATAAGTGTAATGGGCAGCTTTTCTCTTACCCTTAGTGTGCAGAGCGTGATGGCTATAACCACTATCACAAAGGGAACAATCAAAAACGTTCCATATTTTACAATGATTCCTTTCATGCTGATGGCAGTTCTATTTGGTTTTGTACAAGTTTGAAGTAATATCCTTTTTGCTTGATGAGTTCGTCATGCGTGCCTTCTTCTACTATTTGTCCATGGCGTAGAACTATAATATTATCGGCATTTTTTACCGTGCTCAGTCTGTGTGCTATAACTATTCGGGTGCTTTTAGCAAAGTGCTTTTCAAGATTGCTCGTTATGTGTGCTTCGTTGTCTGCATCTAATGAAGAGGTGGCTTCGTCCATCATCAAGTATAGAGGATGCTTATAGGCAGCTCTTGCTATCATGATGCGTTGCTTTTCTCCACCACTCACACCAATGCCTTCGCTTCCCACCTTGGTATTTTCTTTTAAGGGGTGACTCTCAAACAAATCTGACAAACAAGCAATCTGTATAGCTTCGTTCAACCGCTGTTCGTCAGCTTTTTCCCCCATAATGATATTTTGTCGGATAGTGTCTGAAAATAAGAAGTTTTCTTGCATTACAATCCCTGTAGACTCACGCATGGATTTGGCTGAATATTTGTCTAAGTCCTCATTGCCTATCATAATTCGCCCAGATGTAGGCTGATAAAACTTTAAGAGCAACTTCATCAGGGTAGTTTTTCCGCTACCGCTTTCACCGACTATGGCGGTCATCTTGCCTGCTGGTATCTTAAACGATACGTCTTGTAGCACTTTTTTTCCTGTGCTGCCAGCATAACTGAACGACACGTGGTCGACAAATATGTCTAAAGGAAAGTCTGAAGGGATTGATCGTGCTTCTTGTGCATCTTCATTAGTACAGAGGTGGACTTCTTGCGAACGTTCGAGACTAATTTTGGCATCTTGATATTGTTGCAAAAAACCTGTTAACTGTCCCAACGGACCACTTATCATGCCAATGATAGTGGAGATACTCATCATCATACCCAACGTTAGTTCGTTGTTGACCACAAGCATGGCTATCCAATAGGTGATAATGATATTGCGCAGCTGACCGATAATGGTAAAGCCCGTGTTTTGTATTTGTCCTAACTTCAGACTCTTCTGGCTCATGGCGTACTGACGCATTTGCAGGTGTTGCCATTCCGAGAGTTTATAGTCATCGTAAGCATTCACCTTGATGTCGGTAATTCCTGACATCATTTCGTATAGCTTGTTTTGGTTGTCTACGCTTACTTTAAATTGCTCGTAGTCTAACGACTTCCTTTTGCGAAAAAAGTAGGTCATCCACAACGTGCTAATAATTGTAAATCCCAAGAATACGGCCAACACCAATGGACTGTAAAAGATGATGATTGCCATATAGAAAGGCACAGACAACAAAGAAAACAAGGTTTCCAATGTGCTACCTGTCATAAATGACTGCAAACGAGAGTGGTCGCTCAATCGCTGTTGGTAGTCGCCAATGCTCTTGGTCTCAAAGAATGTCATGGGTAATTTGAGCAATTTGCGTAAGTAGTCGCCCAATATGCCAATGCTGATTTGCGTACTCATATATAAACCAACCCAAGCTCCGATAGTGCTCATCAAGAAGCTACCAATGAACAAAGCTAACTGTGCTATCAATATGGTAGTAATCAACGACATATCGTGTAAGGCGATGCCGTCATCTACTACGCTTTGAGCCAAAAACGGACTTATCAATCCTAACAACGTGCCCACCAATAGGGCTAATAGCGATTGAATTAATTGAGCCTTGTAGGGAAGTATATACTTTCGAGCAAAGTCTCTCAAACTATGGCGTTCTTTGATAGCGGTCTTTTGGTAGAAATCCTCATTAGGCTCAACGGCCACAACAATGCCTTTGCCGCCATTCGACCAATGACGACAAAGTTCTTCTGCTGAAAACCATTGTTTACCAAATGCAGGATTGGCTATTTTGTAACGTGCCTTCTGTGCTGACCGCCCTTTTAGCTTTTCTAATACGACAAAGTGATTTTGATCCCAATAAAGAATGGCGGGAAGTGGGCAGTCCGTATATAATTGTTCCAACGACATCTCGAAGGTGGCACTGTTCATGCCAATGGCTGTGAGAGAATCGCGAATACCTGCTACGCTCACCCCCTCACGTGTGAGGTGGGCGAGTGAGCGCAGATAAGATAAGGGATAGTCTTTACCATAATACGATGCAACCATGCGCACACAGGCAGGGCCGCAATCCATTTGGTCAAATTGTCGGGAGAATTTCATGCTTTATTCTTTTAGCTTTTCTTTTTCTTGGGCATCACATTGAAGCGATATACCACGTGGAGCATTACGTAACGAGGTTGCGAGTTGACCCATGTTTCGGTGCGACCTTGGGCATTCACAGTGTGCTGCACGTTGCTGATTTGCTTCAAGATGTCTACGGCATTGAGGCGGAAGGTAAGATTACCCTTTAAGATGGTCTTGGCCACAGAGGCGTTCCACACCCAGTTGGTGGTGTTGAGCGTGTTGTCGTTATAACCTCGGCGACTGTAAAGGTTGATATCTGTGGCGATTTGCCAATTTTGTGGCAAGTTGAGTGAAGCATTAGCACCTGCCGTAATGTCGAAGGCGGAAATATTGTCATACCCCTCGCGGGCTGAACGGCTATCGAGCCATGAGAGACTACCGCGTATGCCGAAGCTATGTTTGCCCACACGATAAGACAAGGCTAATTGTTCGCCAAGCGTTAGGTTGTTCACCACACTGCGCTCGAGCGCTTCGCTCTCTGAGGCATAGTCTACGGAGTGTACATATGAGGCTGTGGTTACGGTCTGAAACTGGAAGGCTTCGTTCTTTCCGAAGGGCATATTATACTGCACGGATTCATACGTGTTCCAATTGCCATTGATGTTTTTGGGCATCCACGTGCTCACGCCTGTCGTACGGTTGTAGAGGCGGGCTTGCGCAATGGCATTATCGGTGCGTCCATAACTTGCATAGAGTACGACGTTGTTATGTCGTTGATTATGAAAACGAGCGTAGCGTGCATTCACACTATGCGTGCGAGGCTTCTCCAATCCTGGGCTGTTAACATAAATGTTGGTCGGATCGCTATCGTTGATAGTGCCAAGTTGGTTGTAGATGCTGGGCGCATTTTTTGTAAAACTATAGTTTGTTTCTACTTCCGTGCGAACTTTCTGTCCATTGTCCTTGTATCTGAGCTTTATAGTCGGAGTAAACTTACTGATGGTTCGTGACAACAAGGTGTCCAACTGTGCCTTGTCGTAGTCCAAGCGTTCGTGCATAATATCTTCGCGCAAAGTGAGGTCGGCATTAAAGCTCTTGCTTGAACTCGCACTTGGTACATAGAGATATGCGAAACTTACAAGTGGGCTAATCTTGTTTTGTGTCAAATTAGAAGCATAGGTGTTGTTGAGGTCAACGCTCAATTGCTCAGGACGAATGGCAGAAGGAGGCACCATCAAATTGTTATTGCCCCCATTTGCAAACTCTTCATGCAGATGAAGCAGCGTGTTTACTTGGTCATAACGATGAAAGTCGTATTGCACTTCTGGCTTTACGATGGCTATGTGTCTGGCACCGCTTTGATAAGGCCAATAGTTCCAACTATAGGAGATGTCTGCATTCATGCCATAGTTCTTGGATACGTAGTCTGACTTTTGCTGCAAGTTATCTCCATTGCCTACATTGGGCGAAGACATACCATACGCTCTGTTGAACGAGTTAAAGTAGCGATTTGTATCGCGGCGATAGTTTCCTGTCAATGCTATCTCTATGTTATCTTGAGTTGAAGGAAACGATATCGTAGAGTTGGCAGCCAAGTTGGCAATAATCCAATCAAACTTGCCGTCTTGATCATTGCCTATGCGCGTTAACAGATGACGTGCAAAATTCGATGAAGCCATACCATTTGTAGAGAAGAGTGAATCAAGTGACTGCACACGGTATTGTTCTTCTGGAGTCTCTGAGAATTGTGCACGATGATTAATGCTTGTGTAATCATTTTTCAGATAATCAATAGAGGGTCTCAACTCAAAGTAGGCACGCTCTGCTGAATATTGGAATTGATGTGCCGACATGAGGTGCAACTTTCGGTCGTTGCGAAGTGAATGCGAACGTTCGAAGATGTCACCTGTGTTGAAGTAATTCACATTGCTCCCCTTACGCTCCACCTCTGGTTCTTCATGGGTAAGGGTCACGTTGCCAAATACTTTGGTGCGGTCGTGCGAATATAGATAATCCAATCCGCCCATTTTCACGTCCAACTCGCCATCTTGTGCCCAACCTCCGTTCCATTGACCTGATGAACTTCCCATTTGGGTATCCTTGATATTGTTGAGATTGGCAAAGGCGGCAATGCGCATCTTTCCGCTATAGCCCATGCCAAAGGCCTTACCCAAGTAGCGGTCGGAAGGAAGTCCATAACCGCCTTCCACGTTCCCCAACCAACCATTGGAATAGGCTTTCTTCAATATCACGTCCATCACCATATGCTCGTCCGCACCCATGGCTTTCTTACCATTAACTTTGGCTTTCAGATAATCATCGTTTGCCGCACGGTCGTACACCTTAATATTCTTCACCGTATAGGCTGGTAGATTTTCAAGGGCAACTTTTGGATTGCCCGCAAAGAAATCCTCTCCATTGACCATCAGGCTTTCGATAAACTTTCCGTTCACCTTAATTTGACCGTCTTTGAGTTCTGCTCCAGGGAGTTGTGCCACCAATGCATCAAGCATGGAGCCTTCTGCCAAGTCGAAAGCGGCCGCGTCATAGACTACAGTGTCGCCTCGCGTTACCATCTTGATATGAGTGGCACGGACGACGGCTTCTTTCAACTGTCTTGTCTTGACTTTCTTCATCCAAAGCGTGCCGATGCCAAGGATCGTATTGCGTTTGGAGGCTATTGTAAAATCTTTTTGCACTTCATTGTAACCTTCTTTTTCTGCACGCAAGGTATATTTACCTGGGCGAAAATCAAATTCAAGACTATAGGTGGCGCTCTGTACATTGGCATATGTTACCCTATATGGTACTTGAATGCTATCGTTAAGGTACAAAGTATACAGAGCATTTTCAATAGGCATTTCGGTAACCTCTTCATTGACTCCAAAACTTACTAAGCACTTTTGAGCATTGGCCACATAGAACTGGTAAAGCATGAGAACTAAAATGGATAGAAAATTTCGCATATGTATGGAATTTGTTTATATTTTATCATACAGAAAGGACTTGTACCCTCATTATTAGAGAGTACAAGTCTGGTTAGCTTAAAAACCGATGCACATTGTCGTTACAGTGGGAGTTGGTGAACCACTGGGGCCAATTGTTGGTGTTGTTGGTGTTGTAGGACCACAATAGTTGATTGTACACTGGTTTGAGCACTCAGGATTGGTGCATTCACCATTCGTACACTTGGGATTTCTGCAAATGTTTGCGTTTATATCCCCAAAGATTGCCTTACCAACAGCAATCGATCCGAAGCCTCCTCTTAGGAGACCTTCGGCACTTGTCTGCAGTGGAGTATAATCCGACTGGACAAGCTGAACAAGATTTCTCTTGACCTTCATTGTAATTTATTATTTGAGGTTAATATTAGGCAATTTCTTGCCTTCGTTAATAATGTAGCGTACTCGTTTGTCGATTATTGCTACCTTATTTTCTTGTGTATATCCTGCAATGCAACCTGTAGCACCATTATGCTCTACCTTTTGCTGGCTGCATAAGCCATTGCACAATGGATAAATACTACATTTCATGCAAGCTTCTGTGCCCCATTTCAGTTTTGAACGGAGTAAAGATTTCTCGTTAAGTTGTAATGTGCCTTCTTCATTGATTGCTCCTTCTGACTTTTCTGGTGTAAAGTCTCTTGCCGTGCAATGGAAGAGATTTCCGTCATAGTTAATGACTATGTGGTTATTATGTTCTGCATAGCAACGATACTTCTCTTGAGCATGTATGTCTGATGCGTTATAGCCACTTTCTACAAGCGTCTGGTAAACCTTATCTATATGGTTCTCCACTTCTTTATCATTTCCATGATCTTGCCATACTCTATGGAAATTGATTTGTAGATTCTTGGCAGGAGCTATGCCTATTTTTTCTAAGTCACCAACCAAATCCATGAATGTTGCTACGTTTTCTGTCGTATAATTACAACGTAGTGAAACATTGAACAAAGGATTAGTCAGAGCATTCTTGCAATTCTCTAAAATCTTAAAGTAACTTCCTGTACCATTGGCTGTATGCCTTGTCTTATTATGCATACGCTCATTACCGTCCAATGTTATTTGAAAATGTACAGGCACTTTGAGGGAAGACAAAAAGTCCAACACCTTAGGGAAGAGCAAATAACCATTGGTTGTGAAGCCTACTTCAAAGTTTTTGCCATTGCTGATTGCTTGCTGATGCGCAAACTCTGCTAATGGTTTTACAATATGCTTGAACTGAATGAGTGGCTCTCCACCGAAAAATGACAAGTCAAAACTCTTTAGGAGTGGATCTGCCATCTTGTTTGCAATGAACGTGTATACTCTTTCCGCTATTTCTGGCTTCATAGTTCGAGTGGTTTGATGCTTCTCGTAGCAATACCAACAACTCATATTGCAATCCAATGTTGGATTCACGGTAAGAGAGAAAGAACTCGGATCATTGTCTTCTTTATCCCATTGGGCGATACACTTGCTTGACTCGTTTTCGCTCTCGGGAACAAGAAACTGCTTCACCTGTAGATAATGGTAAAATTCGGGGTGAATCTTACGAATTTCGTCCACGTCATGTTTTTCATACAATTCCTTTACTTCTGGTGCAAGTACACTTACTTCATCAGTAAAAGCATTGTAGAGTACCCAACTCTCATCAATGAAAGATAGGTGATTATAAAGACTTTTCTTCATTATGTGTATTGTATTCATTTATCATTTTGTTTATTACGGAACCGATTACTCCTGATAAGGACAGTTCCCAATTCTTCTGAATATTGGGAATATAATCAGGAAGTTCCACTATTTCTGGAAACTCAGGGGCGAGTATTTCCCAATCATCAGATAGCCGCTCTTTATATTGGCTTACAAAGTTTATTGTTCGCCAATCTTGACAATCCTTTAAAAGACAGTGAGACTGTTCATCCAATTCTTGCAGGAACTCTTGCGAAAAAGTTTTTTTGGTCGACTTGTTGCGTTTGTTGAATCCCAAACGAGCTACAACATAGCAATAAACTCCACCCACTCCCTCAAGGAAAGAATAATCTTGATTACGTTTTATGCTCATACACATTATCTTTTTGTCAATTGTGCTCAGTTCTTCTTCGATACTGTCTTCAATTAGATTGTGTGAGGCTGCGTATATCAAAGCCCAACCAATGCCAGCCAATCCATTTTGAAAAGTAAGATCATGACTTGCTTTTATGGATTTGCTCAATCTTTCCCATACTTCATATACCAGACTTTCAAATTCTGAGTAACCTGCTTCTACATAAAGTAAGCCTGCTATAAGGATCCCCCCCATACCTGAGAACAGACCTGCATTTGATATTTTTTCTGTTTCCTTTAGGATAAAGATACGTGCTTTATCGGCTTCTTTGTCAGTGATTCTTATCGTCTTTTGTGCCACCTTACGGCAGATGTCATTCAAATTCTTTATGTATGTAAAATCATTCTTTTTGAAAGTCTTGTAACACCGTGCTAATTTGTCAAGGTCATTCTTATGCAAAGACATATATTCCATTGCTTTGAAATATGTATCCTTGCTAAGATTCCAAGCTACCGCTTTGGCAAAGCATCTTTCTGATGTTGGAAACAACAATTCGCTGATAATCAGATTATTGTAGATGCATTGAAATGAGTAAACGGGATAAGGAAATTTCTTGCGATATATATGTCCAATCGTTAACTTGGGCAACAAATAGCAACCGCCTCCTTCTTTCCATGCTTTTATGCTGATGTATGCCTCTTCGCATCCATAATGTAAGAGCCCTTGCAATCCGTGTATCTTATTCCAGTAACTTTTTGAAGTAATATAGCCTGCTCCTAACACACATGGTATTTGGTTTACAGCACATGTTGGTAGACATTCTGTGTATCCATTCCAATCAATAGCAGGAACGTATTTATTGGAACAGAATGACAGATAAGCTCCTTGCGGAGAGTATGATTTGGGGTGAACGGATACGATGCCTTCTTCATCCTTCTGCAAACATATCGACTTGCAACATAATAGACGGTGCGGATTTGCATCTAACTCTCTTACGATGTATTCTGCCCACTCTGAATCGTAAAAACGCATATGAGCATCAAGCAATATAAAGTAAGGTGTCTTAGCTAATTGAGCGCCTCTTTCCTTGGATAAGGAAGCACCTAACCTATAGCTGTTGCGTACGTATGTTACATTTAGTTCACGCAATGAACCTGCATAATCAAATCCGTCATCACAGTCATCATCAATTGCGATGATGTCCACAGACATTCCAACAGTGTCTCGAATACTTTTGACGGTATTGGCAACCTCCTCACCCTCATTTTTAAAAGGCATTACCACAGTCAGTTTGTTTGTGGTATCGGGAATAAATGCGGGTTCTTGAAAAGCCTTTTTCTCCAGTTCTATCTGCTTCTTCAAAGCCCAAGCACGGATTATTTGGGTTTTCTGTGCTTGTTCCTCGTGATGACAAATGGTAACTTGCTGCTCATGCAAACGATAGTAAGTGAACACTTTATCAAGATTGACAAATTTCTTACCGCTCGCAAGCATCCTCATCCAAAGGTCATAATCCTCTGCATACTCCATTTGCTTGTCATAACGGAATTTTTCTTTACCGTTGATACTTGCTGTACGGAACATGACTGTAGGATGGCAAATACAACAATAATCCAACAGATCTGAGATGCAAAGACTACCACTTTTCACATTGAGATCATATAATGGTTCCTTTGTAGATTGCTTAAACACAGCCATTCGTCCTCCTATGAAATCTACATCGGGATGATTTTCCATGTATTCATATTGGAGAGTCAGCCTATTTGCGCACATAACATCATCTGCATCCATTTTGGCTATGTACTCGCCTTTTGCCTCGTCCAATAACAAGTTCAAGGAGCCTACATAGTCATGCTGGTTCTGAATCAATCGCACACGATTGTCTTTTATGTTTTTGACAATGTCACAACTGTTGTCTGTTGAGCCATCGTCAACAACAAGTAACTCAAAATCTTGAAAAGACTGAGATAAGACGCTGTTTATGCAATCCTTGATAAAAAGGGCTGCATTATACATTGGAATGCATACAGATATTTTCGGAGATGGTACCATGTTTTATTGTTTTTGATGGTGCAAAATTAGGTTCTTTCCATCAGAGGTAAATTGTCTATTTTCATACTTCTATTGTCATTTTCAAATAAATTACAACATAAAAATAAAAACATACAAGAGAAATGCTTACCTTTGCAGGAAAATACGAAGTAAGATTTATGCGGAAATCAGTTTTTTATATATAAAAGAGTATTGCATACAAAAGATGGGGTTATACCTCAATATTGTAATAAGGAAGGTTCATACTTGAAAGTTATACCACACAACAATGGGATTTTGGATTCTGAGTTACATACCCACAATTTTTATCTAATTTTATGGATAAAAAAAGGACAGGGGACTCATTCGATAAATTTTCAAGATTTTCCAATTAGTGATAATCAAATATTATTATTTTCACCAGGAGACTTACATAAAGCAGTTTGCACGAATGAGGAAGACATCGCAATAGCCTTTTCAGAGGAATTACTCAATCTTCTACCATTTAAAATAGCCGATTGGATTCGTTATCATGTCTTCTGCAACCTTGGTACGCCACCAGTTGCTACTATTGATGACAACATCGCTGAAATACTAACGAGGTGGATAGAAGTCCTAAAATCGTTACTTGAAAATCAAAAGGATGATATAAATTATTGTACCGCAGCTACAATATCTGTTATACTCAAGGTTTTAAAGGAACATGCCTCTTGGGAAAATGATTCCATGGATTTTGAACTCCCCAAATTAAAAATAATATATGACTTCAAAAAATCGATTGAATTTAATCTAAAAAAATCGCATTCGCCTGCATTTTACTCTATAGATATAGGGGTAGCAGAAAGCAAACTATTAGCTATAACGAAAGAGATTTTGGGATTAAGTCCTAAAAAAATCATAAATGAAGAAATAATCCTGAAAGCAAAAAAACTGCTTGCAGAAAACGAAATCATTATAAAAGAGATTTCTGAAGAATTAGGTTTTGCCGATGCACCACACTTTGTAAAATTCTTCAAGAAAGAAACAGGAATGACACCAAGTCAGTTTAAAGAGACCTTATAATTTTGTCTTTTCCCCACCGCTCATTCGGTCATAGTTTTGCACCAAAAAGTACAAGACTATGACCGATTTCAATTACTTACACATAACAGGCGTGAACGATCTGCCCGGCTATCATGCCGCGGCAGCGTTCACAACCAAGAGCAGCGAAGTTTTCAAGGAGGCGGAGGAGATTTCACCGCGCCATGTGAGCGACAAGATGAGCTATATGCCTTGGGGAACAGACGACCAGATGCCGTATGACATTATCAATCTGATTGAGAGTGATGAGACTCTAAGTACTTGTCAGATGTTCAATGCAGAAGTGTGCTATGGATCGGGACTGGTGTACCAGACTGATGAAATGTGCAAACAGAAAGTGGTGAACGAGGTCGAGGAGTTCTTCTTGGATAACGACATGGCGAGTTATTTCCTCGGTGTTTGCCAGGATTTCAAACACTTCGGCTTTGCTGTGAGCGTGATTATTCTCAATGAACAAGGCAACAAGGTGGTGAGGGTGCTGCGCAAGGAGGCTTGCTATGTGCGCTTTGCGCCTGCCAACAAGGAGGGCGTGATACCACAGGTGTTGTACGCGAATTGGCGCAACTCGGTGCGGGCGGAACAGGTGGAGGTCATTCCACTGCTCAACCCGCAAAGTCCTTGGACGGACTTGCAGGCACAGGTGAAGAAGGGCAAACGCAAGTTTGCCGTGGTTAGCCGTGTGCCGACGCCTGACAGCACGTATTATCCCATTCCTTATTATGCCTCGCTTTTCAAGGGCAAGTGGTATAACATCAAGCAACTCATTGGGGTGGCAAAGGAAGCGAAACTGAAAAACTCTGCACCTATCAAGTACCACATTGAGATTGCCAAATCGTTTTGGAGCAACATCTTCAAGGCGGAGGGCATTACCGACCGCGTGAAGCAGCAGGAGCGAGTGAACGAGGAAAAGGACAACATCATCAATTTCCTCACGGGCATGGAGAATTCGGGCAAGGTGCTTTTCTCGGAGTTTTATGTGTCTCCCAACGGGGAGGAACAGCATGATGTGGTGATTAACAAGATTGAGACGGACAAAGAGGGTGGCGACTGGGCTACGGACATCATCGAGGCAGTGAACATGATGTGTTTTACCATGCGTGTTCACTCAAACCTTGTGGGTTCTGTGCCGGGCAAATCGCAGACGAATAATTCGGGCAGCGACAAGCGCGAACTTTATACGATTGCACAAGCCCTGCAAAAGCCGTATCACGACCTTTTGTTTAATGTGCACCGACTGATTATAAGGTTTAACAGGTGGGACGGGGCTTATCCAGACTGTCCGTTTATCCAGCTCACGACACTCGATGAAAATAAGGACGCAAAGCAGGTAAGCACAGAAGAGTAACTTTATAACCTCATAACCTAAAACCTTAAAACTACTATGTCTCTGTTGATACCCGATAATAATGTACTTCTGCAATTCGTGCCGAATGTGCTGAAGTCTGTGCAAGGCGAGACCTTGCTCTTTGATAAAATTGCACCGCACTTGGAGGTGGCGGAAGCGTGGCTCACGACCACGTTCCTTTCTGAGGCAGTCCTTACGGAACTGCTCTCTGTTTCAGATAATACCAACAACAAGTTGTTGCACTACGTGCGTATGGCTGTGGCGGCAGAAGCGATGTTTCATGCTGTGCCACAGTTGGATTTGGTGCTTACGCCCAATGGTTTTGGTGTTGTTTCAAACACCAATATAGCCCCTGCCAGCAAGGAGCGCGTGGAACGCTTGCTCCTGTCGTTGGAGAAAATGCGTGATGACACGCTTTCTATCTTGCTTCCCTTGTTGGCAAATACGGAAGCATGGGCGACAAGCGACCCATGCCAATACTTCATGCAAACGCTTTACCCGTGGTTGGATCTGCCTCAGAAACTCGGCAGCACCGACCACATTTGGCAGCGTTGCCAGGAACTGCATTCTAAACTCATCGCCATCGAGGAACGATTGGCGCATGATTTCTTCTCCTGTGAACTCTTGGCGACTCTGCGCCAAGCAGAGTTGTTGGGCAAATGGGGCGAGATCCCATCTGCACCGCACTACAAGCGTGCCTGGAGGCACATCTTCGCGATTGAACTATATATGTTACGGGAAGAAGGAGAAGTCCCCATACCATCTTGCATAGAGGTCGTGAACTCCCTCCGCAATGCTCCAGATGGCATTTTTGAGGAGTGGAAGCAGTCGGAAACCGCTGCGCTCTTTGAAAATCATGGGTACAAGAATGATAAAAGGAAAGGTGGGTATTGGTTCTAACTTGTCTTTTCTCTCAAATAGATGCTTCCATACTTTCGCGGTATGGAAGCATTTTCTATATCCCTGCCCAAATCATGGTCGGAACTATCCGACCAGCAATTGTTGTTCTTCTTTCGACAAGTCGCACGCGATTTGCCGATGAACGAGGTGTTAGCCCTTTGCGTTTGCAAATGGGCTGAAATTGTTGTGCTTTGTCATGCAGACAAACATTCATGTTTAGTCAAGGACAGAAAAAGCAAACACCAAGTGGTGCTTGCCGATTGGCAAATCACCTTTGTTGCGCGACAACTCGCGTTCTTGGAGAGCTTCGCTCCCAAGCCTGTGCGCATTGCTGTCATTGGCGGTGCATCGGCAGTCGCTGCCAATTTGCAAGCCGTCCCCTTTGAGGATTATCTCGCTTGCGAGAACTATTACCAAGGTTTTCTGCACACGCAAAGCATGGAATGCCTTGCGGAGATGGCGCATTTGCTTTATCCGAAACTTTCGGACAAAGCTTGTTTGGAGAAAGCAGAACTGCTTTCTGTATTTTATTGGTTCGCTTCCGTCAAAGCGAACTTCACCCGTATGTTCCCACACTTCTTCACCAACATACCCCAAGAGAAAAGCAATCTCTTGGGGAGTACTGATTTGGGGGTCGGAGAGGAACTCCGACAGGCGATGAACGCACAAATCCGTGCACTCACAGGAGGCGACATCACCAAGGAAGCAGCCATTTTGCAAATGGACTGCTGGCGTGCCTTGACGGAGCTTGATGCCAAGGCACAAGAAGTACAAGAACTACGTAACCAACTTAAATAAAAAAGCCAAAGCAAATGCCTTGGCTGGAATGAGAGCGGGTCTCTTAAGGTTGCCCCATCCCTCACATCGCAAAGATAGTAATAAATATCTAATCATGTCACCTTATGAAATCAAATCTCAACTGGAATGCCACGGCATTCTTTCAAAACTTGGTTGCCCGCAACAAGTTTGCCACCGCACGAGGCTTTTCTTTCTGCCGCGTGTCGGGCTTGGAAGGCTTTGAAGAAGCATTGCAAACCATGCAAAGCACCACGGCTTTTGTCTGTGTGAGCGACATGAGCCAAGGCTATATCGCACTCGCCAACACGCCACGCACAAGGCGCGTGAAAACCATCTTTCTTGCCATGCGCCATGCCATTGATGACATGGAGGCAAGGCTCAGCTGCATGGAAACACTCCGAGAGGTGTTCCGTCAATTTATGAGCCAACTCATTCTTGAACGGACACGATTAGAACAATCGTGCATTTACCTTGATGAACGTATCACGTTCAACGAGATGAACGAGTATTTCTTTTCGGGCTGCGCCTGCGCCTATTTCCAAATTGCAGTGGACACGTTTACGGATTTAAGATACAATGCCGATGAGTGGAACAACGAATGATGCCGAGCAACGTGCCTTTTCCGAACGCGAAAAGTTCGTCACGGCTTTCAATGAAACCATGCTCAAAATATGGAAAGAGCAAATGACCTTGCTCGATGTGATTGACACAGGCGCCTTGCTCGCTTCGCCCAAGTCGTTACCGCTCCGTGCCGACGGGCGGTTCATGGAACTCGGACTAAGTCAGTCTTTTTTAGAGTACGGACTTTGGCAGAACTTTGGTACGGGTAAGGAGATTCCTCGCGGTAACAATGGGGACATCGGCAGGGAGCGCAAGCGCAAAAAGAAGCCTTGGTTCTCGCGCAAATATTACGCTTCGATCATGAACCTAAGGGACTTCCTTGCCGACAACATGGCAAAAGAATTTGTGGGCGTGGTAGCCCAATCTTTGGACGATAAGTACCTCAGATACAACCATTAGCTTATGAACACGACAAACATAGCCAAGCAAATCACGGCTTTTCGGGCATTAAGCACCGAAGCCGCCATCACCCCCGAAAACTTGGGCGTGATATTGCAAGCCCTGGCAGACTTGCTCACTGCTGCCGCAACAAACACGGACTTGCAGTCCCTCACGGCTTGGAAAGCCAATCTTCTGAAACTCTCCACGCTGTTGCAGAGCATCAGTCTCGGGACTGTCAGCACAGACAAGGTCTGTCTGTCCGTCATTCAAGGCAACCCCTCAAGTGGTGTGCTGCAACGCCTTGCAGACAATATAATCCTCAAAGCCGCCACCACCGCACAAGCCGGGGTGATGTCCGCTGCACAGGTGCAGAGCCTTGCAAGTTGCACCGAGGACATGACAGAGGCAAAGCATTCCATTTCCAACTGCAACACAAACATCGCGGCCCTGAAATCATGGAAAACCAAGTTGGGCGAAGCCAAGCAGGTCATTCAGCACTTCAAGTTGGGAGACGTGAACAAGGTGAGTGTGGCATTTTCTGCCACGCTCCTGAACATGGTCACGGGGGAACTGAAAAGCATCAACAATGCTTTTGCCCTCCCTGCCGCCACCTCTTCGAGTGCGGGCGTGATGACCGCTGCACAGGTGCAGCAGCTCAACAAGTATTATGACCACGTCTGCACCATCGACAAGGCGGTGTCCGCTGTCACAGACACCATAGCCACTTCCCTTGCTTATACAAGCAGTTCGCGCGTGTTAGCGGCAAGCAATGCCGCAGGTACACAGCTATTCAGCGTCACATTGCCTATGGCTACGGCAAATGTGCCGGGATTGACCACCACACGTGCCGTGACCGATGTGCAGAAGGCTTTGAACACGCGCGTCAAGGAGTTGGGTAATTTCTTGGAAGAGACAGCTGCGCTCAATGCCTTGCGCGACCCTTCAATTTCGGGCAATGCCGAAATCGTGGTGGCGCACCTCACGTACCAGAAGCACATGAGCATCACGCTCTTTCAGAATATCGAGAACGACTACTGCCGACAAATCATATTCAATCATGCCAAGGTGTTCCAGCGTGCCATCTACTTTACGGGCAGCGACCGCAAGACGATAAGCTATGCTGAGGACTGGGGTTGTCTGTTCCCTGACCGCATGGCATGGGACGTGAACACGAACAAGTACGTGCTCTCGCAGTTTGGCATGAAGTTCAATGCGCTTTATACGGACGCCATTCCGTTAGCCAGTTCCACAACGGACGGTCTCATGAGCAAGGGGGATAAAAAGACACTGGACGCCACTTCAACAGACTTGGTAAACCTCTACAACATGATCATGACGCTTGGCGAGCGCGTGGACGACTTGGAAAACAAGATGAAAACGATTGAAAGTAAATTGAATGCCTATTTGGGCGTCAATCATTAAACTTATAAACTCATTAAACTTATAAACTATGCCAAAGCATAAAGTTTCCATTCAATTCTGGTCCGCCCTCGCCATGCTCGTAGGCGGCTATGCCCTTGCAGTCGCAGGGTTCATCACACCGCCCAAGGGCGAAATCTCGGACTCCGTCCTGTGGATTTTCTCACAATGTCTCATCTATGCTGGCTCAATCTTCGGAGTGAGCATTTACTATGGTAGAAAAGTACATCAATTTGAGGGAAAGATCATGCAAACGCTTGACAAGGCTATCAAGGACGAGGAGCAGAAGCTCAACTCGCAACCTCAAAAGCCCACTCAAGCGCAGCCTTAAACTTATTAAACTCCTAAACTATGCGACGCATCACTGAAATTATCATTCATTGCTCTGCCACCCCCGAAGGCAAGGACTTCACGGTGGACGATATTCGTCGTTGGCACTTGGCACGCAAGTTTGCCGACATTGGTTATCACTATGTCATCTATCGTGACGGCAGCGTCCACAAGGGACGTGCTGAGAACATAGCTGGCGCCCATTGCCTGGGGCATAATGCCCACAGCATTGGCATCTGCTACATCGGTGGTGTGACCAAGGACGGAAAAACGCCCAAGGACACACGCACGCCACAACAGAAGCAGGCACTTCGCCAACTCGTGCAGCAGCTTCAGTTCGTTTATCCCCATGCAACTGTGCATGGGCATAACGAGTATTCAAGCAAAGCTTGCCCATCATTCAATGTGCAGAAAGACCTATGAAAGCCAGTCTCTTTCCCATAATCATGTGGCTATGCCTACTCACTTCGTGCAGCAGTACGCACAAAGTCACAAGTACGCACACGTTTGCCACGGACTCCGCTGTACAGGTGCAGCGGCATCAGTGGCAAACGTCACGCATTGATTCGGTGTGGCGGCACACCGAACTTTTGTTCGACAGCTGCATCGTGAGCTTCGGGGTTGGAGCAGAGACTCCAACTATCGAAGCTCCCCATGCGCTGCAAGGTGCTTCTAACGCCAAGGCGCAAAGGACTTCCTGGCAAAAGCCGCAATCCATTCGTATCTATGGTGCACACCTTTCGTCAAGCCGAAAGGAGAGCACCAAGACAGAGGCAAGGGAGGAAGACAGCCTCGCTGCGACTCGGCAATCTTCCGCCAACATGGTTCAGCAGAGGGAGTCCATGGCGAGACCATGGACTTTTCCTGTCAAGTTAATCTTGACCTTGGTATTCCTTGCAGCCTTAGCTGCCTTTTGGTGGTGCCATCGTCGGGACTCCGATGCTTGATTTTGCAGCGAAGCGAGACTTCGCTCTATTGTCTTGTAGCTTTGCTCTGTTTCTTTTAATGGGCTAAACACCTTTTCATGCTTCAAAGGAGATTAGCCCACGGTTTAGCGGAAAGGCTTCTCAGGGTTCAAAGCCATTCCGTTCAAGCCCAATCCACCCTTTCATGCTTCAAGGGAGGTTGGGCTTCTTTCATGCGCGGACCTACTTTTCATGCTTCAAAGTCAGTCCGTCAAGCCCACATCACCTTTCTCGTGCCTCGAAAGAAGATGCAGGCTCTATTGTTGGCGGACAGGCTACGTGCCTCGCCAGTCCGTTTTACCGCACAACGTGCCTTTTTTAGGCAACAAAGCGTGTTGTCGTGCTATGGCGGACAAGTCCGCTAAAACACGACAACACACTTTTTATGCCCTTCAGCGGTCGTCTGAGTATGTGCCTTCAAGTGCCTAACACTATGGCAGATTAACATCTGCTAAAGTGTTAGGCATTTTTCGGCACGCACACAGACGGATTACCGCCCGTTCGCGGTGGCGCGGGCGGTGGTCGGTCGAGACCCTCAAGGTGTGAAATTTTCCCTTGAAAGGTAGCGGATTTTGGAGGCTATCAGAGACCCCGAAAGACTTCGGGGTGTGGTATAGGTGTTTGGTCGGGTGCGTTAGGAGGTGGGATAGTCAGAAACTCCCGAACCTCATGAGTATAAAGGAACTCGGGGTGTCGTTTTGTTACTTTTTGAGACCTTGAAAGGTGATTTTGAAGGTTTAGAAACTGCAAAGTGTCAGTTTGGGGGCTTGGTAGACATCGCGAAACTTGGAGGGTCGTTTTAGGTAGTCCGAAACCTCGGATTTTGGCGCATTGCGAAACTTCGGGGTGCAAATTAGAGCGTGCGGAAACTTGGCATCTATGCACATGAGAAACTTGGAGTGTGCAATCGTGGTATTTGCGAAACTTCGGGGTGTATTCGTGGAAACTTCGGGGTGTATTTTGTTGTGTGGGTGCGGTGTGCGCGTTGGTTGCCTTTTCTTCCTTTTCAATGTGTTCAACCTTTTCGGCATTCGTGCATTTTGGGGACTTTTGTCGGGGCGAAGGAACTCAAACAAGGGTGTTATTTAAGATTTGTTTACATATTCCGCTTTGGTGTGGGGGTGTTCGTAGTTTGACGATGTAGGGCGGTCGGGGGGTCTTCCGACGGAGGGGTTAAGGGGAAACCCCTTAACAATCCCCTAAAGACTTCTGTATCAAGGCTTTTGTTTTGCTACTACTTAACAAAACGCGGATTTCTTCAAAAATCACGCCCACTTTGGGAGTGGAAAAGCCTTGATACATCGTCTTTTTTGCTTCTTTGGCGCATGGCTAAGTTTGTGCGTATTACTCACATCAAAAAGGAAAGACTATGTCAGACATCAACGCAAATGCTACGGTCACGCTTACAGTGAACGGGAAACAGGCGCAAAATATGCTCGAACAGTTGAAACGGCAAGCGAGCGACCTAGAAGATAAAATAACAAAAGCAGCAGCTGCGGGCGATAAAGTCCAGCTGAAGAAGTTTCAGCGTGAACTAAAGCAGACCCGCCGCCAGATTGGGCAGATTGAGAGTGCAACCCAGGGAGTGGAGAATGTATTGAAGAGATTAGACAAAGCTTCACCGAAAGAGTTGAACAGGACGCTCAAGGAACTAAAAAAGTCGCTCAATGGCATCGAACGCGGTACGGATGAGTGGAACAAGCAGTGTGAGAGTATCAAGCGTGTGAAGGCTGAAATTGCGAATGTCAATGAGGAGCTAAGGGAAACCGAAAAGGAGAATGTGGGACTTGTGGACCGCATCAATGGTTTTGTGGATAAGTGGGGCAACATCATTGCAGGGGTGGCAGCTGTCGGCACGGGACTTGTGTTGGCAGGACGCAAGGCAGTGAACGCTTTTGCAGAAATGGACGCGGAAATGGCGAATGTGCGCAAGTTCACGGGTTTAGCTGATGACGAGGTAAAGGAACTGAATGAGGACTTTAAGAAGATGGACACCCGTACTTCGCGTGAGGATTTGAACAAACTTGCAGAGGAAGCGGGGCGACTCGGAAAGTCTTCAAAAGAAGATGTCTTGGGCTTTGTCAAAGCTGCTGACCAAATCAATGTGGCATTGGACGAGTTGGGAGATGGGGCGACTTTAACGCTTTCCAAACTCACCAACATATTTGGTGATGAAGCGAGACTTGGCACAGAAAAATCCTTGCTCGCTGTCGGTTCAGTGATTAACGACCTCTCTCAAAATTGTACGGCAAGTGCTGGCTACCTTGCTGAATTTGGTAAGCGCATGGCTGGCGTGGGTGCGCAAGCTGGTATGACTATTCCGCAAATTATGGCTTTTGCAGCGGTATTGGATAGCCAAGGTCAAGCTTGCGAAATGTCGGCAACGGCTCTCTCGCAACTCATCATGAACTTGTTCAAGGAGCCAAGCAAGATTGCCAAGGCAACGGGCATGGATTTGGACGAGTTGAACAAAGCATTGAAGCGCAGTACCAACGAGGGACTGCTTATGCTCCTTCAAAAGTTGAAGGAGTTGGGCAACATGGACGTACTCGCTCCTGTTTTCAAAAACATGGGTGAGAATGGCGCCCGTGCTTCACAAGTCTTGGCGACTTTAGCCGGTAATGTGGAGATGGTGAAGTGGCAACAGGAACAAGCGACACAGTCGTTTGAAGATGCCACATCGGTGACGAATGAGTTTAATGTGCAGAACTCGACTGTCGAGGCGGAACTGGATAAGGCAAGAAAGCGCGTCACGGAGTTGGCTATCGAATTGGGTGAGAAACTGATGCCCGTCATGAAGCACGTGATTTCTACCACAACCCTCACACTGAAGGCTATGAGTACGACAATAGACTTCCTTGCAAGAAACAAGGGAGCTATTATCGTATTGACTTCAATGGTGGTAGCTTACACCATCGCAGTGAAGGCAAATGCCATCGCGCTTAAAGCACAAGCGGCATGGCATGCCGTGTGCAAGGGAACAGCTTTGGCATATCATGCAGTGGTGAATACGCTGCAAGCTGGGCATATTGCCTTCAATTTGGTATTGGCGAAACTGCAAGGTAATTGGGCGCGTCAATCTTCGCTCATGGTGGACTTGAAGCGAAAGGGGTTGTCTCTCGCTTCGGGTTGGGGTGTTTTGCTCGCTGCTGCTGTGGCGCTTGGCTATGGCATTTACAAGATGACTAAAAAAGTGAATGAAGCTGCCGAAGGTGAGAAGGCTTTAGCTGCCGTTCGCCTGAAAGGTCAGGAAGGTATTGTGGAGGAGAAGAACAAGATTGATGCCTTGGTTAAGGTGGCGCGTAATGAGAAACTTTCTTTGGACGATCGCCAAAAGGCGGTGCAAGCACTCAATAAGATAATACCCAATTATAATGCGCAGTTGGACGCTACCACGGGTAAGTACAAGGAGAACAAGGATGCTTTGGACGCTTATTTGCTTTCTCTTACGAAAAAGTATGAGATTGAGGGGGCGAAAGATATGCTTAAAGAGATTGGCAAACAAAAGGCGCAACTTACAATGGAGATTAAGCAGTTGGACGAGGAAGCTGATGCGTATGATGCCAAACAAAAAAGTATCGAATCGGCAAGCTCGAACACGATGTATAGTTATGGTACTGCGGGCGGAACGATGGCGAGTTACAGCGGTATTGCCAATGGTTCACAAGCTGCACGCAAACGAAGTAAAGCGAACAGCAAACGCAAGGAACTGCAAAAACTGAATGCGCGTCAGAAAGCTATTACAGACACTTATGGCGATGATCTCGGCAAACAAGCTGCCGAGGAAACCAATCATAAACCTGTCATCACAAACAATGGTGGAGGTGGTGGCGGTGTGCCTGTAGTGGACGATGATAAGAAGAATAAAAAGTCGGACAAGTTTAAGGCGGAACAAGATTGGCAAAAAGAACAGAATGCGCTCAACAAGAAAGCATACATGGAGGGTGAGAAGGACTATGAAGCCTATGTGGAGCGCATGGAGGAGATAGAGCAAGAATTTTATCAAAAAGTGCTTGCTAACAAGAAAATCACCGCGGAAGAAAAAGCCGAAGCGGAAGCGAACTTGGCGGAAGCAAAGAAAAAGCAAACTGACCGCAAAAACTCTCCCGATGATTGGAAAGCGACAGAGGAAGCCAAGAACCGCATTGCGTATGCAAAGGGTGAGAAGGATTATGAGCAATATACCGCACGCATGGACGAAATCAACGTGCAGTATTGGAAAAAGAAGATGGAGCGTTCTGACGTTTCTGCAAAAGATCTCTTGGAGGCGCAAGCGCAGTACCAAGAAGCATTGAAGAAACAGGAAGAGAATGCTACGGCACAGAGTAGAGAACATGAAGATCGTGCTTACAACGAGCAACTTGCTACGTTGAAGCAACGCTACATTGACGGACTTTCTGACACCAAGACCTACGAAGATGCCGTAGAACTCTTGGAGTTGGAACATCTTCGCAAAATAGTCCAACTTTATAAGAAAGGCACCAAAGAAAGGCTTGCAGCTGAAAAGGAATATCAGAACAAGGTTTTTGCCAATCAGCAGAAGATTATCCAACGTCAGCAACAAGTGAAACAACAGCTCAAAGATGAGTACTTTGGCATGAACGCTGATGAACGTTTGACTAAGTACGATAGTGACATGGCTGCTTTGGAACAGGTATATCATGCTGAAGTAAAAGCAGCTGGCGACAATGCAGCAGAGAAACTGCGCATTGAGGAAGCCTTTGAAAAGGCAAAGCTGGCTTTGCGTAAGAAGTATGCCATTGATAGTATTGGTGTGACTAAAAACGGTATGGAGAAAGCCAATGAGAAATTGGCTAATTGGTTGGAGAGCGATGCCGGGCAAGCCGTTACGCAATCTTTCTCCACTGTCATGAGTGGCATGGGGGAGATATTCAGTGGTGTTTCTTCTCTCGTCCAAGCGGAACTCGAGAAGGAAACGGCCGCCATCAATGCCCGCTACTCTGCGGAAATCTCTGCGGCAGAGGGTAACAACTACAAGGTGGCGAAGCTTGAAAAGGAGAAGCAAGCCGCCCTTGCCAAAGCGAAGAACGAGGCGAACAAAAAGTTGTTTGCCATGCAGGTCATTCAAGCGGTGGCGCAGACTGCCCAAAACGCGATCTCTGCTTATGGTTCGGCAGCGGCTATTCCTGTGGTCGGTTATATCATGGCACCTATTGCAGCGGCTATGGCTATTGCTGCGGGCATGATACAGATTGCCGCGATTAAAAAGCAACAACAGGCAAGTGAGGCACAAGGATATGCACAAGGTGGTTTTACTCCGCAAGGCAGAGTAAACGAAGAAGTGGGCGTAGTTCATGCCGGGGAATGGGTGGCATCGCAAAAGTTGCTCGCATCACCTGTGGCTCGTCCGCTCATCAATGCGCTGGACTATGCACAAAGAACGAACACCATCGGATCCTTGCGAGCCGATGATGTTTCACGAACAATTATAGGAACAGGTGCGGTGGCTTCGCCTTCACCGCAACCTGTAATTATTCAAGCCCCCACGGACAATGTCGCTTCGGCAGCTTTGGCACAGAGTGCAGCTGTACTTAGTAGGTACGAAGAAACAATGAACCGACTAAGCCAAAGGCTGAATGAGCCTTTTGTTACCGTGAACACAGTGACAGGGGACACGGGCATCAAGCAAGCGCAAGACGAGTATGATACCCTCATGCGCAACAAATCTCCTAAATCAAGACGTAAATAAGAAGCCTTATGGAAATCATCATCAACAACCAACAAGCCGTATTGAAGGAAGGCACGTCCTTTGACTTCATTGCTGAGAATAGACTATTTACGGGAAGTGACAGCTATACGCTGACGATCACTTTCCCTTTGCGAGGGTGTACCCAAAACATCGCGATATTTGGGCATATCCACCGCGCAGATGTGGCAAAGAATAAGGTGGTGTTCGATTGCGAAATTCGCGATCGTGACTTTTATCGGAGTGGCACCATCACCATTACGGAAATATCAGATGTGGAAGTCAAGACGCAATTCTTGGAGGGACGCAGTGAGCAAAACTTTGATGAGACATTCGACGATATTTATTTGAATGAGCTGGATTTGGGCTATCCCACAAGCCGCGTGGCGGTTGCAGGGCATTGCATGGACGATATGCGCCCATACCCTGATAATTTCTGGATCCCGTTGCCTTGGGTGAATAACACTTCGGGAAACATTCAGAATGAAATGGTGTGGAGCGCAGAAAAGAATGAATTTATTTGGCCGCATGAAACCAATGCACAAACGGGAGCACAGGCTTTGTCGTTTCAGCCTTACTTGCTGTATATCCTTTACAGGATATGCAAGCAGGTGGGTTATAAGTGGGATTTCATGGCATTGGAAAACTCTGCCTTTGTGAACCTCCTTATATGCAACACCTTGCCTGCGGCATGGGGTGCTTATAACTTTGCACTTGCTTTGCCACATTGGACGCTGACGGAGTTCTTTGAAGAGCTGGAGAAGTTCCTGTTTGGGGATTTTACCATCAACCACAAGCAGAAAACGATTTCTTTCAAATTCTCTGATGCCATTGCCACGGAAGCAAATGAGGTTCTGTTGGACAAGGTGGTGGACAGTTATACCACCCAAGTCACGCAGGAGGACAAGTCGGAATACTTGGGTAGCGTGAATGTGAAGTATGAGGACAATGGCAGTTTGCTTTGGGTGTACCATTCGTGTGATTGGTACATTCGCAAATATGGCAAGGATGCCAAGGTTTATGATAAAATGGCAGATTTATTGGAGGCGGCAAAGTCGCTTAAAATAAGTGGGGTGTACACAAGACAAACAAGACCGAACGCCAGCAGCACGCAATATGTACGTGGCTACAAATATGGCTCTGATGGACACAAATTGTTTTATGTCAAGGAAAACCGCACGTACTTTGTCATGTACTGCTACAAATCGGAGTTTGTGATGGAGAGTACTTCGGGATTTTCAGACAAGACGAAAACGAAGTGGTATCGCTATTATAATCGTTTGCTCCCCGTCAATGCCTATGGGGAACGCTTTGCGGACAAGAATGCAGAGGACTTGGAACTTAAAATTGTACCTGCTTGGATCGAGGGGACGGGAGACAGTCACGGCAATATGCTTTTCATGAATTGTGGCGAGATGGGAAGCAGTGAGAATTGGACACTGACAGAAGATGGGAGCGGTTCTTCAAGTGGTAATCGTTCTGATCGTGTGTTTGGCAGCTCAACGTCAGCCAACACCATTGACTACGATGCAGGTGATTTGGCGCAAGGTGCGGCAAGCCGTACCATTGCCAAAGGGGAGAACAAGAACACGGACGCTTACTTTGACCAAATATATATGGGCTTTTGGAATGGGGTGCAGTACTTCAAGCCGTATATGCCGCACCCTGTGGTGGATTTTGTGGAAGTCTCAGATGAGTTCCAGGCTTTCGTCACGCCTTTTTCACTTCGCTTGAATGAGGGAATGTGGGAGGAGAAACGCGAAGTATTATACAAAATTGATGGCAAGAAAAAGTATCAGTTCTCGTTTTTGTCTGATACTTTGCCCAACCCACGTGCCTTATATTATATAAGGGGAGGTAAGTATGTATGCGAAAAAATAACTGCGACATTCAAGGAGAGTGGAATGTCGCAGCTATTGAAAGGCACGTTTTATCGTGTTTTAGATGATGAATAAAGTTTAGATGATGGCGCCTTGGAGTGCGGTGGCATGGCGCTCGATGGTGGTACGCAAAACCTTTGCGTAAATCTGTGTGGTCCGGATGTCCTCGTGTCCGAGCATTCGGGCCACATTTTCGATGGGGACATCATGCGCCAAGGCCAAGGTAGCAAAGCTGTGGCGGGCTACGTGGAAGGTCAAGTTCTTCTTGATGCCAAGCTGTGCTTGTATCAAGTGAAGGTAATCATTTGCCTTTTGGTTGGAAATCTTTGGCAATTTGAACTCGTACTTTTTCAACACTTCCATGGCAGGGGCAAGGATAGGGGTGAAGAATTTCGTATCGGTCTTGATGCGGTTTCCATCAATGAAAACCAAATCACCCTCCTTCACCGTCATAGACTGATAGTCAAAGTTCTGCACATCGCAGAAGGCAAGACCTGTGTAAGCGGAGAAGATGAAGAGGTCGCGCACCCGTTCCAACTTCCCGTCAAAGGGATAGTCGCGCATTTTCTTCAATTCGGTTTCAAGCAGAGGTTGGCGCTCTTTGCTCTTGCCACGGGTGACACTCACAATTTTGTAAGGATTGCGCGGTATCTCGTCCAATCGTGCCAGTTCGCCCACCCATTTCTTCAGGCGTTTGTGGTAGCCATAGATGGTGACGTCACTCCGCTCGCCATTGTGCAGCCATCGGTCAAAGGCAAGAATGTTCTTGGGGGTCAAGTCGCCATACGTCTTTAGTTTGCCGTAGGTCTTGACGGCATCAATCACTACTTGCTTGTGCTTGCGCGTGCCGATTTTAATGTCCTCGGCTGCCAAAGCTTCCTCGCAGTAGGCGATGAAATCTTTTTGAGCTAAGATCTCTTCGGGTGAAAGTTCTGGCTCATTGTTTTTTGCTTGTTCTTCGTAAAAATGCTTGTTGAAATTCTCAACATTCGATTCCTCACCAAGCACGTTCATGGTGACGAGAATGTTTTCACATTTCTCTACCACAGCTTTTACTTCTGAAGAATTGGAATCTTTTTCCCATTCCTCGGGTGTTGACGTCCCTATAAGAACGTATTTACGGACCTTTTTGCCCAGATTTACTACAACATCAACGTAGCCATAACCCTTTTTGGCTGCTTCCTTTCTTCTGTCGAAAACGACTTTTACAGCTTTACTCTTCATGAGAATAGTAGGTATTAAGCGGAAAAAAATCGCTCCGAGTAGAAAAAAATGCCTGTTTCGGCAATTTTTTTTGAAGGAAGTGAGGTGTATCACTTTTTATGTATCACCTTTTCCAAAGTTGTATCACCTATTGTATCACCTTTTTGGCTTATGAGGGCTTGTGGTGGCACATGTAGGCTACTTGGAGTAATTTTCAACCGCAGTAGTTGAACTTACCATCTCCTTAATTGAACATATACTTTTATGTTTTTGTTAGGCTAATCAAAGTGTGTAAATGCTTGATAACCAATAAAAAAGTGGACTCTACTTTCGTAAAATCCACTTAATACTTTTCTTTGGAATTGATGTTCCTTCGTGATTCTGCAGTAGTCACTAAGTGACCCCGTTGGGAATATAAGTGACTTGCTTGGAATCATAAGTGACTCGCTTGGGGTTCGAACCCAAGACCCCAACATTAAAAGTGTTGTGCTCTACCAACTGAGCTAGCGAGTCAATCCGTTTTGCATTGAGATAAATGAATCTTTATCTGTTTTGCGAGTGCAAAGGTATGTCTTTTTGGTAAAACCACCAAATAAATCTTACTTTTTTTTCATTTCACCATTAATTATTTGAGTTCTTGCGTAAAAATTAACGAGTTAAGGAAAGATTTTTATGTATAGTTGTCCGTACAATGTCGGGGAACGTCGTCCCTAAATATATTAGATATGCATCAATCACTCTATGCGAACGCCTCAAGCATTTCGATAAAGCGCTTGGAGAGTCCAACCTTAATCTACATAGGCGGCATATCGCTTCGTAGTTAATGCAAACGTAAAAAGGAAGAAGTTTTAGGACGCGCCATCCTAATACCACCTCAAATCCGCATCAAATATTAGCAAGGGCGACTTCAGCAGAATATAGTCTTTGCAGTGCTTGATAAAACTGCAATTCGCTACAGAGCCACAAATAACAGTCCAAAGACCCCCAATTATTGAAAAAGTCGTTAGAGACTGAGATAAATGCATTAAAGTCACTAAATTTGCAGCATAAAAGCGTGAATGCGATGTTATTTGGTTTTCTTCTCCACCCAAATAAACCTTTTCGCGAAGCTAAATGAGCAAAAGAAAAACGCGTTTCAACATAGCCGTGGCGAAAAAAGGTGCGCAAAAGCGTATAAAAACACGCACCATGCTTTTAGACAATATACATTATATATAAGTATGCAAGGATTTATACAAACAGAAGAAATAAAGGCCGAAACAGCTATTCTTGTGGGCTTGGTAACAAAGAACCAAAATGAACGCAAAACACAAGAATACTTAGATGAGCTTGAATTTTTGGCCGAGACAGCAGGTGCTGTTACCGTAAAGCGTTTTACGCAGAAAATGGACGGACCTTCCTCTGTTACCTATGTCGGAAAAGGTAAATTGGAGGAGATTAGAGCTTATATCGAAAGCGAAGAAGAGAATGAGCGCGAAATTGGTATGGTGATATTTGACGACGAACTCTCTGCAAAGCAGTTGCGTAATATCGGTCAAGCACTAGGCGTAAAGATACTCGACCGCACCAACCTTATTCTTGACATATTTGCCATGCGTGCACAGACAGCGAATGCAAAAACGCAAGTAGAATTGGCACAATATCGTTATATGTTGCCTCGCTTGCAGCGTCTGTGGACTCACCTGGAACGCCAAGGAGGTGGCTCTGGATCGGGTAGCGGCAAAGGTGGCTCAGTAGGTTTGCGTGGCCCTGGTGAAACGCAGCTTGAAATGGACCGCCGTATCATTCTAAACCGTATGTCGTTGCTTAAGCAGCGCTTGGCCGACATTGACCGACAAAAAACGACACAACGCAAAAACCGTGGTCGCCTCATTCGCGTGGCCTTGGTGGGATATACCAACGTAGGTAAATCAACATTGATAAACTTATTGGCCAAGACAGAGGTATTCGCCGAGAACAAACTCTTTGCTACGCTTGATACGACCGTTCGTAAGGTAATCATTGACAACTTACCTTTCCTCTTAGCCGACACGGTTGGGTTTATCCGTAAGTTACCTACCGACTTAGTAGAGTCGTTTAAAAGCACTTTGGACGAAGTGCGTGAGGCAGACCTTTTGGTACACGTGGTTGACGTATCCCACCCCGACTTTATAGAACAGATTGAGGTGGTGAATAAAACGCTGCAAGACTTAGGTTGCGCTGAGAAGCCACAAATCTTGATCTTTAACAAGATGGACGCATATACTTGGACAGAGAAGGACCCTGACGATCTCACACCGGCAACGAAAGAGAATGTATCGCTCGATGAATTGAAAAATACATGGATGGCAAAAATGGGCGATGACTGCATCTTTATTTCTGCGCGCGAACGTCAGAATATTGACGAACTCAAACAATTGCTCTATACACGCATCAAACAATTACACGTACAGAAGTATCCCTACAACGACTTCTTATTTGAACATTACGAAGCGTAATCCTACTATAGTTGACCTGTTTATTTGTTGACAAGTTAACAAATAAACAGGTTGACAAGTAAGTTTGTATTATAATTGACGAATGAAAGAGTTGACATTAAACTGTACACCCTAACAGATAACACAAACTTATTTGTCAACTCGTCAATAAGAACAAACTTACCCGTCAACTTATCAACTAAAAACGAACCTACCTGTTAACCCGTTAACTCGTCAACTTGTTAACTCGTTAACTAAAAAAACTAACAACCTATCATTTTGAGACCACTAGTAAAAAAACAGTACATACTACCTTTTGTACTGATTACGTCCCTGTTCTTCCTTTGGGGAGCAGCACATTCCATACTCGACGTACTCAATAAGCACTTTCAATTAGTCATTCCTGGTATGAACCATGCCCATTCCTCAATGGTGCAAGTAATGTTCTACTTGGGGTATTTTGTAATGGCCATTCCTGCAGGAATTATTATCGACCGCCGCGGCTATCGAACGGGGGTCATCGTAGGACTACTGCTTTATGGATTTGGCGCATTATTGTTTTGGCCTGGAGCACAAATCATGTCATTTGAGTTCTTCCTAATGTCACTCTTCATCATAGCCTGTGGATTGGTATTTCTTGAAACGGCGGCCAATCCTTATGTGACAGAATTGGGCGATGTGGAAACAGCAGCATCACGTTTGAATTTAGCACAGTCATTGAACGGATTAGGCTGTATCTGCGGGCCATTATTTGGTGGACTCTTGCTCTTCTCCGATGGTGGGAACGAACGCATTGCCCTACCCTACGTCGTTATGGGCATTGTCGTGTTAGCTGTAGCATTGCTATTTACACGAGTGAAACTGCCCGAGATTGCGCATCAAGACGAGCACGAAACAAAAGCCACGGCAGAAAAACATCGCATCAGCAGTCTATTTCGGAATAAAGGATTCCTATTTGGCCTCTTTGCCTTGTTTAGCTATGAAGTATCTGAAATATCCATCAACAGCTTCTTTATTAACTACGTAGCCGACGGTGAATGGATGAATGCCCGCGATGCAAGCATTGCATTATCATTCGGAGGCTTATCACTCTTTATGTTAGGCCGCGTATTGGGAAGTTTTATAATGCAACACGTTGCCAGCGAACGAGTCTTACGCGTTTGCGCCATAGGGACGTTTATCACCACATTGGCCGTCGTACTCAATATGGGAGTGCTCTCATTAGGGGCCTTAGTGTTGATATACGTATTCGAAAGCATCATGTTCCCCACTATCTTCGCACTTTCACTCAAGGACTTAGGTCCACTAACCAAACGTGCTTCATCACTGCTGATGATGACCCCCATAGGAGGTGCCGTAGGCCCTTTGATGATGGGACTTGTAGCCGATGCTAGCACGACGTCTGTAGCCTTCATCGTACCCCTTATAGGCTTCGCTAATGTAGCCGCTTATGCTTTTTCTGATAAAAAAGTTTGAAAAAGATTTGGAGGTTAAATAAAAACTTCATACCTTTGCACTCGCAAAAACGAAACAAACGTTTCTGTTTAAGCAGTGCAATGCGGAAATAGCTCAGTTGGTAGAGCACAACCTTGCCAAGGTTGGGGTCGCGAGTTCGAGTCTCGTTTTCCGCTCTTAATCGAAGGTAGCCTTGCGATATGTTCGCTTGGGCTACCATTTTATTTTTAGTGCCATTTGTTCTCTCTTTGATTTACTATAATATGGCTTTTATGGAATGGGGCTGCCGATAGAGAGAACGTTTCTTTTATTATATATCACGCATATTATGAATATTTACGCTCGCTATTTTAATCAAGAGGCTTTAGTACACGACTACGACGAGTTAATGGGGTTTCTTTCGTCTATTCCTGAGATAATGGTAACGCAACGCATGGAAGAGGATGTTAAGGCTTATGTTGATAGTGATATGCCTTACCCAAAACGTTACAAGATCCGCCCTCGCGTTTATTTTATCCTAATCAAAACCAATGCGCAGTCAATGGAGGAGTTTAAGGCTAATCATCGTGAGAATGGTGATGATAATGCAACTCAACCTTCTAATAATGATATGCGTCAGTATATGATTCCTGAGCCTGCTTTTAATAAGAAAGACCTTAAGTTAGCTCAGCTGTCAGAGGAACGTTTAGGTTGGTATTTGGGTACAATCGTTTTTAAGCGTGTAATTCAAATAGCTGGCACTACAAAGTTTCGTTATCAAGACACTACATTCCAAGCATACGTTCGTGCGAACTCAGGACAGGAATGTTATGAACGAATTATTGAGCACTTAAAGAATCGTTCTGAAATCGATTTGCGTAGCCAATTTCCCTCAGCGCGTGGCAACAACTTCACGTTTGAGTATGTTGGTAATGTGCTTCCCACTGAAGGGGAGGAAGACTAGTAGTCTGTAAAGTCTAAAAGTTGACAAACCACTATATTTCCAATAGCAAGCATCTCACAGGTAGAAAAAGAACCAGCGCTATCGATCCTTCCTATATACCCAAGTCCGAACATAAGACGCTCTGGATTGGTTACTTTTGGTCTGGCTGTGCTGGGGATTATAAGCGAGGATTAGAAATCATGAGAATCGGTGTCATTGACATCGACAACCATGAATGCATGACTTTAGGTTCCATTCAGACGCCAGTTTGTAAGACCTTGGATAATATGGGCAAGAATCTCATTGATTGGTATAGTAGCTATCTTATCCCGAACTCGCGTATATAATGGTGGGTTTCCAGTTCTGTGTTCTCAAAAGCAGACAGAAAAGTCCCCATTATTGTTGTTAATATAAAGCTCTGATATTTAGAAGTCGTCTAAACTTTTATGAAGTTCAATCTTTACCTTTCTTTTTGACCTTTCATCGGTCGTGTAGCTCGCTACACTCCCTCTTCAATACCAAAAATCGCTTCAAAAATAAAAGTAAATCTTGAACTTCATAAAAGTTTAGACGACTTCATTATCGGTCACCAATAAAAGTATGAAGCCCTACATCGACATAGCCGACACGGCTAAGAAGTCAGCGATGCGAATGTTTAACAGGTAGCGAGTGTACGTATACAAAAAATGCGTTCCAAATTGCACGCAATTTGGAACGCATTTTTTGTATACCGCTGATAATCAGTACTCTTGGTGGACCAGGAGGGGGTCGAACCCTCGTCCAAACAAGGAAACCGCAAGCTTTCTACATGCTTATCACAGACTAATGTTTTCGAGCGCGAAGAAGACCTGTGCCACCGATTCGCACCTTAGCCTTAAGAGTAAGGTTCATCATAGTTGTAAGGCCCACTATGACTAGCTCCGACTTATCTGCACCACCACTATCAAGACGTTTCGGAGCAAGAGCTCTTGGGGTGATGTCTCGTTCCGCCACCTTGTGACGGAATAAAGCTAATCTACTATTCTTCGATTAAGCAGCGAGAGCAAAGTTGTTTTCGCCAGTTAAATTGTCTGAAGGCCGAGATTAAAGTGCCCACCTCCAAGGCGCACTGCATGCTTACTTACCATTTCGGCTTGCTGTCAAATCCAGTCTGGCCCAAAATGGGAAGGGGTGGTAGCGGAAAAGTAGATAATGGCGTGTTGGCTATTATTCATATTTACCACCCTTTTGGGTGCAAAAATAGTGTTTATTTTGCTTTGCGCCAAAAGAAGGCAGCACAAAAGTGTTGCCTTCTTGGATATAATGGTATTTTTTTATGCATTTTTTACACCCAGGTGGTCCATGACGAGGCGGATTTCGCCATAGCTAAGGTCATCGCCTATGGCGGCTCTGGCTTCTGAGAGGGGGCAGGTCAGTAGGTTGTCGTGTTGACTAAAGTAAGCCTTGATGCGGTCGTAGGCTTCGGGGGTGACGAGGTCAGTGAGACTGACTTGGCCAGTAGGGATGAAGCGGCTGAGGTGGGTGAGTATGGTAGAAGGGGTGAGCTCGCGCAGGCGGGCTATTTGGTCGATGGTCATGCGATCTTCCTTGAAGAGGCGTAAGGTGGCATCGAAGGTGGTCTCGCCAGGGTTTATGATTGGTTTGACGGGTTCAACGCTCGCTTCTTCTATGCGGCCTTGGCGCTTGTCGTCGAGGTATTGGGCAATGAGTTGCAAGAGGTCGGGGCCGTACTTCTCGATACTGCGCGCTCCGAAGTAGGGTATCCTCTTGAGTTGGTCGGGGTGAGTCGGGGCGAAGTTGGCGAGCGTCATCATGGCCTTGGTGTTGAGCACGGTGTAGGGCGGTAGGTGTAGCTCGGAGGCGCGCTTGAGGCGCCACTCTTTGAGTCGATAGTAGAGGGTGGGGTTGGTGACTTCGTCGGGCACGGTGAACTTGTGTTGCTCTGCGTGTGGCGAACGGCTCGTGCGCGCTTTGCCCTTGGGGACTGTGTTTTCGTTTGCTTCGAGTAGGAGGCGCGCTTTGGTGTGGAGGAATTGGCTTACGCTAAATCCGGCTTCGCTCGTGGCCTCAAGTAGCTTGATGTGGAGCTTGAATTGGGCGAGGGCGTCGGTTCGGGCAGCATTCTCGCGCTTGCTGAGTTGGGCGTTGTCGATGTCGAGGTGGATGGCTTGTAGAAGGTCGCGCACTTCGTAGAGGCAGTCGATGAAGTAGTTAGCGCCTCGTTGTATGCGGTCTTGTAGGTGATCATCGGTCAGCTGTCCGTCGTTGGCGGCGAGTAGGGAGGCATACTGCTGGTGGAATCGGCTTGAGACGTTCATGACGCTGAGGTCGAACTTGCGGAGCGTTGCTTCGAAGCTGCGTGCTGTCTGTGCATAGAGGCTGGTGAGATGTTCTTGCAGTAGACGGGTGTAGCTTGAGAGGAGTATGCGCTCCTTGTCGAAGGTGAAGAGCTGCGTGAGTAGGTTGGCACTGTAGGCTTTGCGAAGGTTGGTTAGCCTCTCGGGGCTGACTGTGCGGCGTTGCATCTCGGCGGTGAAGGCGTTGAGGGCCTCGTCGGTGATGATGGCGCTGGGTGGAATGGGGGTGGTGAGAATGATGCCTTCGAGTGTCTTGCAACGGCTTAGTGCTACGTAGGTTTGGCCGTGGGCAAAGGCGCCTGAAGCGTCGATCATTACATGCTCAAAGGTGAGGCCTTGGCTTTTGTGAATGGTGATGGCCCAAGCTAACTTTATGGGGTATTGGGTGAAGGTGCCTTCTACTTCTTCTTTGATCTCCTTAGTCTGTGGATCGAGCGCGTAGCGTGTGTTTTGCCACTCTTCGGGCTGGACGTAGATGATCTTATCGGGGGCGGTATTGGGGCGTACGCTAAAGCCATGGTCGTTAATTTCGACTACTTCGCCTATCATGCCGTTAAAGTAGTTTTTGTTGGTGTCGTTTTTGACGAACATGACTTGTGCGCCCTGCTTGAGTGTGAGGATGGGGTCGGTGGGGTAGGCTTGGTCGGAGAAGCGGCCTGCTATCTTGGCTTCGTAGGTGAAGGTTGGCGAAGGGAGTTGCTCGAGTTCGTGTGAGTTGACTTGTTGGGCTTGCCAATTATGGGTGACAAGGCGTATGTAACCTTCTTCCTTGCGGGGGGTGAAGTTGGGGAGGTAGCGTTTGTTGAGTTCGCTGAGCGTTTGGTTGGTGGCTTTGGCTTCGCGCACGTTGTTGAGTAGTGTGAGGAAGTGGGTGTCGCTTTGTCGATATATCTTTTCGAGTTCGACGGTGACGTAGTCAGTCTGTCTGAGTGCTTGACTACTGAAGAAGTAGGGCGTATCGTAGTAGGCGCTAAGTAGGGTCCACTCTTCTTCCTTTACGACGGGAGTAAGCTGTTGCAGGTCGCCAATGAGTAGGAGTTGTACGCCACCAAAGGGGCAGGTGTTGTGACGGTAGCGTCGTAGGGCATCGTCGACGGCATCGAGTAAGTCGGCACGTACCATACTTATTTCGTCAATGACGAGTAGGTCGAGGCTTTGGATAAGCTTTATCTTATCCTTATTCATCCTATAGTTTCGCTGCTCTTGCACTTTCACTCCTGGCACGTAGGGACCGAAGGATAGCTGGAAGAAGGAGTGGATGGTACTACCTTGTGCGTTGATAGCAGCAATGCCTGTTGGGGCGAGTACTACCATGCGCTTGGGTGACTCGTCGCGTAATTGCCGTAGAAAGGTGGTTTTACCCGTGCCTGCGCGGCCTGTAAGGAAGAGGTTGGTATCGGTCGTTTCGATAATCTTACGAGCTAATTCTTTTTGCTGATTTTCCATTGGGAGAGGGGTAAATAATGTGTGAATGTGAGAATGTGCAAGTGTGCAAATGGTTGAATGAAGCTTTTATAACTGAGCGTACAAAGGCGACATTCGCACATTTACACATTTGCACATTGACTCGTGGGAGCTTACCTCGTTTTTGTCATGCGTTTGAAGAAGTTACGTCCAAAGTCGTGGTCGGCATTGATGGCTTTGATTAGCTTTTTGGCTCCAATGATTTTGCGTAAGCGTTCCATATATTGCTTTTCTATGCGCGTGGCCTTCGTGTTGAGTTCTGCTATTAGGGCGAGTGCGCGCTGACAGTCTCGTTCGGACATGTTTGGTTGGGTGGCATTCCTAAGTGTACGTACTTTTTGGTGTTCTATACTACGACACTTCTCGCGCATTTCGAAAAAGAGAGGGAAAAAGTTTTTGCTCTCTTCGGGTGTGAGGCTTGCGCTTTTGCTTATGTAGGCCATGAGGTTGACCTTGAAGTCTTGCAGACTGAAGGGGGCGCGTGGCTTTCGTTCGTTGTTGTGATTGGTTACACAATTTTTATCGTCTTGTACTTTGGCTTGACGGATGTCGTTGGCTCGTAAGGGGAGGTTGATGATGAAGCCAAGTAGTAAGGTGAAGAGTAGGAGTTTAGTAGTCGCTTTCATAAGCCCAATATTTTGTATCGGTGTTGTAATAATAGTCGAATACTGCTTCGGTATTGTTCGAAGTATTAGTTGTGGTAGAACTTGCTACGTACACGTTAGTTCCTTGGTGCTGGGGGTGCTGTTCATGGGCGTAAGCGAAGATGAACATGAGTGCGGCACAACATGCAACTCCTAACCATGGTATCCACCGAATGATGGGCATCTCGTGCTTAATAAAGGTATCTCTCTGTTGAATACTGCGCATCATGCGCTCGGTAAACTCCTCGAAGTAACCTTGGGGGATCGTGAAGGGGTTATGTTGTGGGGCGGGGTGTGAAAAGTCAATATGTTTCATGTTTCCTTTAATAAGAAATCTCGGTTTGTTTAAGGTTAGACGCGAAAGGTGTGGGTTCGTTTAATCGTGTTCGGCAAAAAAGAGTTCTATTTTCTTTACAGCAATGTGGTAGGAGGCTTTTAGTGCTCCTTCGCTTGTGTGGAGGAGTTGGCTTATTTCTGTGTAAGGCTTTTCTTCAAAGTATTTTAGATTGAACACGATGCGCTGCTTGTCGGGGAGGGAGGCAATGGCTTGTTGTAGAAGTAGTTCGGTTTCATCTCCGTCAAAGTAGGGGTCGGTCTCGAGTGTGCGCACTTGTTCGTTGGTGTTCGCGTTGATACTCTCTGTAATGCTTTGCTTCTGTAGAAGACTTAGGCTCTCATTGGTGGCAATGCGGTATAGCCATGTAAAAATTTGGCAGTCACCGCGAAAAGTATCGAGTGCCTGCCAAGCTTTCATGAAGGTGTTCTGAAGCACGTCGTCGGCATCGTCATGGTATTGTACGAGGCGACGAATGTGCGTGTAAAGTTTCGGTGTTAAGTCGTTTACCATTTCGGCAAAGGCTTGCATACGTGTCTGTGGATTCTGCAACAAATTGATGTTGTACATGTGTGTTGCGCTTATTTGTGGTGATGTACGTGCAAGGTGAGTTAACCTGCGATGTTGACACGTCTTGTAATTTGCCCAATGTTGATAAGGTATATGCCTTTGCTGAGGTTGACACGAATTGTCTTGTCGTTGCTATCGATAGCAACTTCACATTTGAGCTTCCCAACGATGTCGTATACTTTCAATGTCTGTCCTTGACATGCTGTGGCGTGTACTTGTATGCCCCCTTTCTGAATAGAGAGTGTGAAGTTGCTCGCTTCGTTGATTGTGCTTATTGTTGTTGCTTCGACTTGAGGCGCTTCGTCTGAGGGTAGCGTGATAGGGTTAGCTTTAGCTAAGGCGGGCAAAGCTAACATAGTTAGTGTAAGGGCTAATATGCGTAGTATATAATGATTCATGATCAAATGATGTTTTTACGTATGGGCAAAGTTATTGTTTCCTGTCGTAAGTAACAAATATTTCTTTCTTTTTTTTGCGGGCTTTCATTTAGTTTGTACTTTTGCTCGCGATTTTTAATAATAAAATAAGAATGGTTCCAGTACAATTTATAATACAAGCAGCGACGGCTGAGGCGTGTATAAAACAGGCTGAAGCGGTGTTGACAGCGGGAGGAAAGTGGATAGAGCTATGTGTGGCATCTTTGTCATCGAAAGAGGCTATGGAAGTATCGGCACACTTGCTGAAACGGTGTCATGCGTGTGAAGCCACATTTTGTGTGGTGGACGATGTGGATTTGTGTAGGGAAGTGGGCGCAGATGGCGTATGTCTGACGAGAGAGGATTGTCGCGTAGATGAAGTGCGTGAGGCGTTAGGTCACGAATTTATTATTGGTGCAACTGCAAGCAGCTTTGAGCGACTGAAACTACTGAAACGCATGAGTGCTGACTACGTAAGTGTGTGTACTACAGAAGGGTTGGAGCATTTACGTGAGGTAATACTTAAGGCACATGATGAGCAACTACGCTTGCCTATTTCGGTACAACTCGTTGGTGCGTTGGGGTATGGTTATGCAAAGAAAGTAATAGAAAGCGGAGCAGACGGGGTAGCTATGAATTGTAGTGCAGTATTACCGGTGAATTTAGAAGAGGTTGTTAACATGTTGTTACACCTTGATGATTAATTGTGTAGGAAAGAATGGAAGAAAGAGTAAAACAAGACCTTTATCAGTATTTGTTGCAGCGTGGAAGTATTGACGAGCGTTTGCCTGAGTGTGCAGATGTAGAAGATAAGTGGAATGGCATAGCAGAGGCTTATTTACCAGACGGTATGCGTGAGTTTGCTGCTTACCCTGTTGTGTCGCTTGGCTGGATGATGTTTATTGGTATGGCAGTGGCTAAATATTGGGACACGGATTGGGAAAGGTATGGCGCAGTGGACAACCTTTATGAACAGATGCGTGCGCAGCGAGGATATGATTGCTTAGATGAATATGTGCTTGAAGACGTATTGCAAATGAAGGGGAACGGACTTGATCAACTGAATAAATTAGTGGCGGAGTGTGCCTCACGAACGAATAATGTATTGTGTCATTCACAAATCGAAGCGGGTACGGCGGCAGCTTTCAAGGCTTATGTGGCTTGTTTGCATCAGTTGTATTTAATGGGAGCCGCAGTGCAATTGAAGCGAATGGGTTATCATATGGAATTAATGTAAAGAGTTGGTTAGCGCGTAAGGTTATTTACTTAAGTCTCGGATTTAACAAAAGCGGGCTGAAGAGTTAATGAAACATTGATGTTCAAAGTCCACAGCGCGAAGCGCGCCTTAATGTTCATTCCTGTCTTTTCGATAAATTGAAGTTTGAAAATCCTCTACAAAATGTTTCAGAACGCCCTAAATAGGCATTGGAGTTACGTATATTTTACCTTTGCATATTTTTTGTTTCATGTTTCATTTTTATGTTTCAACTTATTGATTATCAATACTTTTGAAGGCTGAAACATACGACTTTTATGTTTCACTTTTAGTTTCAATGTTTTCTCTAAAAAAGGAATTAGAAATAGCCAAAGTAATATGCAAACCGCCAGTATTAGTTCCCAAAACCGCACAAAAATCCAGTCTCTCCAAAATTGAAGAAACAACACGTATGTAAAAAAAGTATTTTTCTCTTCTAGCTCAAGGCTATACGTGGGCATCCACAAGTATCCAAGGCTTTGGCTAATTTCAGAAAACGGAGTCGAACTACCAGAAACATTATAGCCTTGCAATGGAAACTTATTGTTACAGCTTGCACTAAGCAAACTGAGTACAATCTTTAGTAACAGACTTTTGGGGTTCAAAGTCCTTGTATGGAACATTGAATTTCAAAATGTGCCAAATGCACACAAGCACCTTCCTGGCCACTGCAACCACTACTTTCAACTTGAATTTCTTCCTCACTTGTGTGTGAAATGCGTAAAACTTAGAGAAGTAACAATCTTTCGTTCTTGATGCAGCCCATGCGCATTGAACACTGGCAATTCTGATGAATCTGTTCCCGTGAGTAATCTTGTTCGATTTGATTTTCTTGTTACTTTCGTCATTTCTTGGGTTGAAACCGCACCAAGAGACGAGATGTTTGGCACTCGGGAACGCATTTACGTCTGGACCTATCTCGGCAAGGACTGTCAGGGCGGAACGCTCGCTTACACCTGGGATTTCCTGAAGATTCTTCATTTGCTCCTCAAACTCACTGTTGCAGATTTCCCGCATTTTTTCAATGCATTTGTTCTTGTTATCCTCCAATATGGCTGATTCTGCAACATATTGTGCAAGCATGTCTATTTCAGCGTCGGAAACGACACCGGTAAGTGCTGCCAGTATCGTATCCTCTCCATGCTTGTTTATAATGCGTTTGTGTACGTGCCTAAGCAGTTCTTGCGGTGAAGTCACACCTTCGGAGATTTGCTTGACAACAGCCTTGTAACTTTTACAATCTGTATTCGACACATAGTTACTCAAACGAATATTACATCGCTGCAATATGGCATCAATCTTGGAATACTTCCTTAC
>OIWK01000248.1_pt1 | contig 57159 bp, 52 predicted proteins | sample 1587401 | NCBI WGS metagenome assembly OIWK01 (sample SAMEA3888911, study PRJEB22519) | human gut metagenome | biome: human gut; feature: human-associated habitat; material: faeces | place: Denmark | collected 2009 | reverse complement strand
AAAAACATAGATAACTCAGCTTACTTCAGTCATCATTTTTAAAGTTCTAACTAGCCCTTGCTTAATATCATATCTAGCTTTCCAACCAAGTTTCTTCAACTTAGAGCCATCAAGTCTAGCTTTTGTTGCTTTACTATACCCTGCTTTTTCGGTTTCGTCTGGTAATTCAAATACTACCTCTTTACCAGCAAAATCAGCAATAATTTTTGCAAGATCTTTCAGCATAATGTCAGATGCTTCATCTGCGATGTTGTAGGCCTCACCATTTTCACCATTCAGAAGAACTGTTAAAAATCCTGCCACTGCATCTGCCACATAAGTGTAAGAATAATACTGTGTTCCGGCACTCTTCAAAACTATATTCTCGCCATCTACTGCCTTTTTTATAAACTGTGAAATAGCTTTTGTATCGGTCTTTAACATAGTCGGACCATATGAACGGGTAAATCTCGGAATAACAACATCCAAGTTTTCCTGTTTTTTATACGCCTGGCATAGAGCTTCACCACAACGTTTGCTTTCTGGATAGCCAGCTCTCAGTGTATTTGAATCAATGTAGCCGCAATATGTTTCATCAAAGAATTCTACATCTCCTCTGTTTTCGCCGTAAATTTCATTTGAAGACGCGAATGCAAAACGTACTGCATGATGTTTTACCGCAAATTTCAGAAGATTGTTTGTTCCAATAATATTTGCAGTCACAGTTCCAATTGGGTCTGTTGCATATGCCACTGGATGCGTATTACTTGCGAGATGAACCACAAAATCCACCTGATTCTCATTATCCAGTTCAAGTGGCTCATTGATATCATGTGACACAAATTCAAAAAGAGGTGATGTCCAATACCTCTCAAATCTATTCCTTGCCTTGTCAAGATTCCGTCCCAATGCATATACCTTGCAATCCAATCCCTGCAGGTTTTTTTCCATTAAAACATCAATCAAAAAGCTGCCAATCAGACCGCTAGCTCCAGTAATTAAAATGCTCTTATTGTCCAGCTTTTCCCACGGCAATTCCAAACCAGCCACATATTTAATGTCTTCTCTATAAATTGAATTATCTATCATAGTCCTCTCCTTATTTCAGCCAGCTATCTTTATCTGCCTTTAAGTAAGCCTTGAACATTTCCAGGTCATCTTTAGTTGTCAATTTGATGTTCTTATCAGAGCCGGCTGCAAAGTAAAGGCGCTCTCCTAATTCAACCATCATTGTGTTCGTATAGGACGATCCGTAAATACCGATTTCTTTTTCAAACGCTTCATGGTATTTACGATCTAACAAGTCAAATTTATAAGCCTGAGGTGTGGAAACTCGGCGAAGTGTTTCACGCGGAATATACTGTGTGGTTGTGGCTTCATTCTCCTTGTCCACGACAAAAATCTGTTCATTATATGGCATGGACGTTACAGCATTTCCATATTGCTTGCATTTGCTGATAACATCTGTAAGTACAGACGGTTCAACAAGAGGACGAATACCGTCATGGATAATTATCGTATCATCCGCTTCTACCTTTCCCTCTAAGTTATAAACACCATTTCTAATAGACTCCTGACCCGTGCTTCCACCTGAAACAACCCATTTTAACTTGTCAATATTGAACTGCTTTGCATAAGCCCACAAAATATCATGCCAACCGTCAATGCAAACCACTTCAATCGCATCGATTTGAGGATGCTTTTGAAAACTCTCCAACGTGTAAATAAGGACCGGCTTATCATATACATTAATAAACTGCTTGGGAATATCCTGTCCCATACGATGTCCTGAACCACCTGCGATAATAATTGCAATATTTGCCATATAACTAAATCTCCTTTATACTAGCTTTTTAACTTAAACTTCAACAATAATTAATCTTTATACGGTCCAAAATCCAAACATTTGAACCCATGTGTGCGTCTTTTTTCTTTCGGAGGCAATTTCATATAATCTCCATAAACGCTCTTAAGGTAATTATCATATTCTTTAATTATAGCAAATTCAGTATCTTCAAATGAAACTGTTACAGTATTCTCAAAATACCTTCTATATGTTGTTTCCTTTTCATAACTATAATAGCCACTCATATTGCAAACTAATTCTGTCTTTTGACCATTAAATTTTGTCATATTTTCTGTCAACTTTTTCTTCAAATATTCCATAGAGAAAAAAACATCTATGATATCAATAATATGAAAGGCAATAACTTTTAAAATATTGCCTCTATCTTCTATTCCAGCCTTACCTTTTCTTGCTAACATTTTCAGCAAAAGGTGCACTTGCCTCTTCTGTTTCCTTTGGCTATTAATATTTTCTGGTACATTATCTAGCGGAAAAATATCAACAAAAATTCCTTTTTTGTGCTTTGTCCTTTCATGACAGTATTGAAGCAGATATGTATCTTTAAGCATTATTTTTGCAAATCCAAAGAAATAATTAGGATCAGTATCCAGTGTCTGAATTTCAAATTCTGGACCAAGTTGTGTTTCACAGGCCTTCAAAAACTTATTATAGTCCTCTCTCAGCATTGCTATGTCCATATCGTCATCCCATGGAATAAACCCTTTATGGCGAACAGCACCTATCATGCTTCCACCTGTTAATGAATACTTTATCCCATTTTCATTACATATTCTTTTTACTTCTTCCGATAGCATTACAAGCAGTTCGTGAAGTTTTTTTAAATCTTTCTCATTCATCATTATTCTCTCTCTTTTTTATTAATTGTTCAAATATTACAATAATTCCTTAAGAGACAAATAAAATACATGACCATTAAGGATACTAGCATACGTAATTCAAGTCAACATAACATGTATTCACATACAATATTATTTATTCATTATCAAAAGATACCAGTCACCCATGTATCTTTTTAAACTGTGATACATATTAAGATCAGACAGTAATTTTATTCCCATTGATAATTGTCTATCATTCAGAAATTTATATCTTTTTTCTAACCACGTTTTAAAAACGCTGATACATTCGATATTCTCAATTGATACCTTATTTTTTTGAGAAAAATCAATCATATCATTTGCAAAAGAATTCGCATACCTAATCCATTCTATCTTCTTTGTTCTAGTTTTTCCCAATCTACTTTCTTTTGCAAATGTACTTTCACGATGTTTTCTCCACTTAATTAAAGGTTCATTTATGCCGTATAAAGCATCACATAACATACCATATCTCCATAGCATAGCATCATGTGGATAATCAACTTTCCACCAGCTAGAAATTTGATTATAAAATGATTTTCTAAAACAGTATACACATCCCGGATAGCTCACATCAAAAAAAGAGGTATTCATCTTAATTGGAAAAGGATTATTTTTCCTAACTTCATGTCCTAATTGCAATTTCCCATTTTCAAAAAAGGATTCGTAATTCGAAACGAGTACTCCTATATTCTGATTGTTCATATATGTTTTACTAACCAAAATTTTATCGCGTTGCCAATAATCATCTTGATCGCAAGTAAATATAATATCGCCTGATGTTTCTCGAATTCCATCCCAGAAATTCAATGCCCATCCTTTATTTTTTTCATTTTGTCTTGCTGTCCAAGTACTTAGACTATTATCGATGATATACTGCTTTACAAATTCGAATGTACCGTCCGATGAGCAATCATCAAAAATCAATACCTCATCTGGCTGTTCGGACTGATTTTTGATTGAATCTAACTGATCTTTTATATAGGCCATTCCGTTGTATGTTGATATTACAACAGATGTTCTTAAATGATTTATCATTGTAATTTACTATCTCCCAAAATTAAACTATCTATGCTCGATTCTTTAAAGACACTTTAGTAACTCCGAAAATCAATACAAAAAGTATTATCATTTTCCAGCTCATAATAATAGAAAGGCTTCCAACTCTAAAATATTCATACATTCTTCTATATAGAACAAAGCACAAAAATAGCATCACTGAATCTTTTCCATTTAAATAAGTATAGAAAATTGCACAAACACTTGCCACAAAATATCCCATAATGAATGAATATATAAATGTAAAAATATAGCCCGCATAACTAAGCGAAACAGTTAAAAAACTTCCGGCAAATAAAACACCGCTTCTTAACATATCATATGCATACGTCGATTTTGTCACTAAATACATTACTCTTCCGATGCCATAATCAGCATTTGTTGATGATACACCTGAAATGCCAGCTAAAATTTCCTTGCAAATCCAATCAATATTAAATGTTAGTTTACCTTCATGGGCAAGAAGATCGATTCCCCAAAAAGTATGTGACTGCAGCGAAAAAATTCTATTTAAAAGCGCAGCAAAAGGATCAGTATTAAGTCTAGCATATTGTTTATAACATATTCCTAAAAGAATTCCCAAAATCATCAATGTAATAATGATATATTTGAACGGGATTTTTGCCACACGTTTTTCAGCAATTTTTCTCTTTATATAAGCTCCAATTACGGGAATTGAAAACCAAATCGCATAATCATATAACCCATAAAATTTGTTGTCCATCAAAACCTGAATAACTATGATCATCACAGCTACAGCAAATGACTCATAATAATCTTTACTCTTTCGCTCGCTTCTTGCAAATCGTGTACCTGCCAAAAGCATCGTAAATGGCATTATAAGATTATGTAGTGTGCCAGCTAACGGAAATTTAGAAAATTTTGCATAATATCCTATTTTTTTTACGGAACTATTTAATAGTGGAATTCCAGATACCATCAAATCTAAGAAAACATACGCTACAGAAATTAAGCATATTCTCCAAATAATATTTTCTAATGAAACTCCTGGAATTTCCAATTTAACAGTTTTGTAAGATTTTTTCAAAATTTTCTTTTCCAAAGTATGTGGAAATACCAATGCAAATGGCAACATAAGCAGTATATATCTTAAAGCAGCCCCTGTAGTATATGAGTCTCTTAACTGCTCCGTAATATATATACCACTATCTATCCATATTATGGACAATGTACCCCACGCAATCTCAATCAAAAAAATAATAGTAAAAGGAAATGCCAATGAACACTTATTCCATATCCAATAAGAATATATGATTAACCCTAGTATTGCCAAAGGTATTGTTATTGCCACCATATTTTTTTCATCTCCTCTCCAATATTTTCCGAGTAATTAGAGTTTTTGCTTCTATTATTAATCTATTCCTTGTAACAATCAAAGTAGCACCATATATAAAAACCGCTGCAATGACAGTTTCCACAAATTGAATTGAAATCGAATTTGAAAATAGCAAATATTTTTTAATCACTACAATCCCTATTGTCATGAATAAAAGACTAAATCCTATACTCTTAAAGAAAGCATAATCCTTTGAAAGAGAAAAATGTTTTCTAGAATAAAAAATGAGTACAGAGGTAACAGTAATCTCTGAAATCACAGATGCAATAATTGCTCCATTTTCTGCATACTTTGGAATAAGACATGCATTTAATACTGCATTAACAATTGCTCCAGCGATTGTTGCCCTTAAAATATATTTTTCATTGCCAGAAGCCATAAGAATAATATGTCCCAGCATATAGGCTACTGAGAAGACGAATACCAAAATGCTAGCAATTTCTAATACAGAGATAGAACTCATATACTGCTTTCCAAATAAAATCAAAACGATGTACCTTGCTGTCGACATCAAACCGACTGCACATGGTAATGCCATCAATAGAATAATATCAAATCCTTTTTCTACAAGTCTATTACTTTCATTTTTCTTATTGTTTTGAATATAATATGCTATCCTCGGATAAAACGTTGCTACAAAGGCAATAACCATTGTATAAATCATTCTAACAATTTTAGTGGCATTGGAATAATATGCAACATTTGCGCTACCATGAAAATATTCCAACATAACCGTATCAAGTGCCATATATAATTCTGTTGCTATTGAAGAAGCCAACAGGATAAAAACTGGCTTGAGATGATGTTTAATATTTAAAATATATCTCTTGAATACAACAAATTTTCCAAGAATAAGCATATTGAAAATATAATTTCCTGCTGTAGCCATACAAAGGATAAAGGCATACTTTAAATAATCCTCTGGTTTTTTTACAAATAACAGCATGGCCATAAAGGAAATTATCTTTACTACTGTGCCCCTTGTAGCAATAATTCCGTATTCTTCTATTCCCTGATAAAACCAATCAACATTAAAAAGATTAAATACCAACATCAATCCCATGATATTAAGCACTGGCTTCTGATTTTGAAAATATGGAAAAAAATTCACAAAAAAATAATATACAGCAATACAAATAGCCGTAGAGATAAAGTTTATGGAAAACAACTCAGAAAAAGTTTTACTTCGCTCTTTAACATTCTCACCACATTTGGAAATTTCCTTTACTCCGTAGTTTGGAATACCTAGCGATGCAATGGTTGTAAAATACACAACTATAGTATTTGCATATGAAACAAGGCCCACTTTATCTGGTAGCAGTGTTCGAGCAATATACGTTGTAGTTAACAATGGAAATAAGGCTGTAAATCCTTTATATGCCATATTAAATATTGAGTTTAATGCAATGGATTTTTTTGCCATTATTTTATACCTCTTGATTGCAGAAAATCCCTTTTGATTATATGAAGTTCTCTCTTGATATAATATAACTCCCGGAGCCCTACTGCTGTTGGAGCATCTTCGCAAGTTGTTGCTAAGCGCTTTACTGTTGACTTATATTGCTTACTTATCTTATAGAATGTTGTATTATAAGCATGATCTATTTTCCCACCAGATATATGTGTCAAATCCGCATCTACAACGAATACATTATCGCCGCGTTTCAGCGCTGCCAAGCACCTTTCAACAGCATACATATGCCATCCATCGCATAAAGTTTCGGAAAAAGGATACCGTTGAAAACATTCTGTATAGCCTCCAAAAAAACACTCATCAACCGTGTCGCACTTTTCGATTCCAACTACCTTTCCCCTAACAGCCCTCTTTTTTTCGCTTCCTTGTTTTATGTTTCCTATTCTCTCTTTAGCTGTGGCTCTTCTCCCTACTACGCCCACTATATCGCAGGGTCCAATTTTCTCAAAATAGTCAAGGATATTTGACAAGCTATATTCTGTATTGTATAAAATGTCCTGATGCGAAAAAATAACATACTTTGTGCGAATTTGATCAATAACTGAATTAAATGCTGCACTGCAAGATGAAAACTTTCCATCAGAATTGTTAATTTCAATAACTTCAACGTCTTCTGATTGTGACTTTAATGAATGGAGCATTTCATAAAAAACAGATTGTTTATTATAACAGCACACAATTGTTGCTCTAATTCCCATTAATTATATTTCTCCTTTTATCTTTTTGATTTACGCCTTATTCGTTATATCATCATACGAAAATATTCATCAATTATTTTCTGATGATTTTCTGTGTTCTGACATATATCGTGTATAGGAATTTATTTCCACCATATGAAAGGAATGCCGCTATTCTAGCCTTTTTTCTTCCATTTCTATTTGTCATAACACTATATCTGTATTTTTTTATTTCTCGCCACAATTCTTTTTCTTGTTTCTTAAACTCTGGACTATGAATTTGAAAAAGAATATTACAGACCGTGCTAAAATATCTGCATTCTGCCGCATTCTTTAGTGACGGGTATTTTTTTATAATATAATTTTTAAAACCATCCATATGGTTTATTGCGTCCATTTTTCTCGCAGAGAAGGCTGCTTGTGCAATACTTGTCGCTCTCTGAAAATAAAAATAATCTATATTGGGAATAACTGCTACTTTAGTCGTTTTTTCTATAAGTAAGTATGTGGTTGGAATGTCTTCATAAAGTTTTCCAACAGGATATTTAACTCCTTGAAATAAATTCCTTCTATAAAGTTTACCCCAAGCTGAAACCTCAACACCATCCTGATAAAGAAGTTTTTTATAGAATTCCTCTTTACTTAAAACTGTTATATCTTTTACATCTACTTTTTTTGCTTCGGGTATATTATCACCTTCATAATAATCAATAAACCAACTTGTGGATATTTCACATTCACTTTTTTCTATCGCAACCCATAAATTTTCAATAAAAAATGGTGAAACAAAATCATCACTGTCAATACAAGTGATATATTCCCCTTGCGCCATTCCTATACCAACATTTCTTGCATCCGAAAGTCCACCATTTTTCTTATGAATAACCTTGATTCGATTATCTGCTTTCTGGTAATCGTCACAAATTTTCCCACAGCTATCAGGTGATCCGTCATCCACCAGAATAATTTCCAAATTGGAGTAAGTCTGATGTCTTATGCTTTCAACGCACCTTTTTAAATACTGTTCTACATTGTATATTGGTATAATAACACTAATCAGTGGATTATCGTTCATTTTAATCTCCTTGATACCTTATTGCTATTCATATTTTATTTAGCATATACTTTCTCAAACAGTTTCCCATGTTCTTCTGAAACTCTCCGAGCGTTAAACCTGTTATGTACATCTTCCAATCCCTGTGTCATCAACCTATCTTTCAATCCATCTTCTTGATAGATTCGCAGCACAGCCTTGCTTGCTCCAGCATCGTCATCCACATCAACAAGCAAGCCATTTGCTCCATCCCGGATTATGTTGGGAATAGCATCCACCCTGCTTGCCACAATCGGTTTTCCTGCCATCATATACTCAGGCAATGCCAGTCCGAAGCCTTCCCATCGACTCAGCAAGCATCCGACATCAAAAAGTTCCACATAGCTCATCGGATTATCAACCCAGCCTGTGATATGTAAGTTGTCCAAAAAGCCATTATCCTCGGCATACTTTCTAATCTCGGCTTCCTGGTTTCCATTGCCAACAATAATGAAGTGTGCATTTGGCACTTCATCCTTCACCTGCTTTGCCATCTTAACAAAGACATCTGGCGCTTTCTGTGGGCTCATTCGTCCAACCATGCCGACAACAAATGCATCTTCCGGTATATTCAGGTCTTTTTTCTTAACAGCACCATGCTCCCCACTTTCATAGGCCTCGATATCCACACCATTAAAAATGACTTGTAGCTTATCCTCTTTGCATATTTTCTTAGCCAGTGCTGACTGTTTTTCTGCATCTGAAATGCAGATGATTTTATCACAGAATGGAGCGGCTACCTTTTCAATAGCAGCGTACATTGCTTTCTTCTTTGCAGAACAGCGCATGTTGAAAGCCCATCCATGTGGGTTATATACGCAGCGATTTTTAAGACCGATATCTGCAACACGAGCAATAGCCCCAGCCTTACTGGAGTGAGCATAGACAATATCAGGGTTATGTTTCTTTATCAGTGCTCTAACCTCTTTAATCGCCTTTAAATCGTTGCCACCAATAGCTCTGTTCATCTCAACCTGTTCAAAAGAATCCACCAAACCTTTGTAGTCTGCTTCATGGAAATCTTGCGAGCATACCAGTATATTCTCGAACTTCCCTTTATCCAAATACTTGAGAAGCATCCGGATATAACGATCCACGCCACCTGCGGCCTGCGCTACATGCAAAATCCTTATTTTTTTCATCATGCCACCGCCTTTGCAGTGGCATAATCGTCATTGGTTAAGACGTACAGCCTTACATTAGGCTGTACCCCCCCCAGTTTATTTATAGCCATTTCATATTTTTTACTATATTGTTCAGCCATCACCTTTGTGTTATACATCTTCAAGATATCCTGATATGCTCGCTCTGTCAGTTTTCCATCTTCACCCTGGCATTCTTCAATAGCTTTTACAAAGTCTTCCACTTTCGTACACACAAAGCCATTCTCACCGTTGTGAATGACATCACGATTGCCGATCACATTACTTACCACGCATATTTTCTTCATATACATAGATTCCAGTAAAGATATCGGTAGACCCTCCCACCTACTAGGAAGAAGAAAAGCGTCTGCATTGACAGCATATCTAATTGCAGTGTTTCGATCAGCCCATCCTGTAATTTCGATATTTTTGCTCGTAAGCTCACCTCGAAGTTCACCATCACCAATCCAGATAAATTTCACGTCTGGAAGTGATTCGGCTATCTCATTAAACAGTGTAGGATTTTTCTGATAACAGATTCTACCTAGTGTGTAAACCGTGAATGGGTGCTCAACTTTTTCTGTCTTATCAATAATCTCCTGAAGTTCTGCCATGTTAATGCCATTATTTACATAAGTGGCACGTTTGGTAAGTTTCAGAGATTCTTGATGCTCACCCACACTGCAACTGATAGTCGTGCAATTTTTCTTCGCACACACTGACTCGATTAACTTAAACAGTCTGCGTTTCATCGGTTTGTAGTCTTCCATCAAGAAGCTATAACCGTGCGGCGTATAAAACATTGGAATCTTTCCATTAAACGCCATCCGACCTATCGCACCAGCTTTACTACTATGTAGATGGATCACATCAGGCTTAATCTCTGCCGCTATCTTTTTGACTTCAAAAAATGCTGCGATATCTTTCGCCGGATCAATTGCACGTCCAAAGTTTTTGACTTCAATCAGATGAATGCGCTTGTCAAAGTAATCCTTATAATTTTCCGGTGTCTGTTTCCGCACTGCGTAAGCAATGTACATGTCATATGAATTGACAAGCTCATTGGCAAGGTCAACTATATAAGTAAAAACGCCTCCGCCCATAGCTTCGACTATGTACAGTATTTTCTTTTTCTCCGCCATGAGTAGAATCCTCCGTACTACCAATAGTCCTTAAAATTTAAAAGTATCCTTCAGTCCCAGCCACTTCTGGTCCTTATCGCTCAGATTCAGCGCGGTACCATCTTCCAGCGTGTAGCCCTCTGCACTTGCGCTACCCATGTATTCGCCCTTCAGCTCCGGCCATTCAATGCCAATCTCCGGGTCGTTCCAAGCCATGCCGCCCTCATCATTCGGATGCCAGAAGTCATTGACCTTATAGCAAAACTCTGCCTCATCGCTCAGAACCAGGAAACCATGTGCAAATCCTTCCGGGATGAGGAACTGCTTCTTGTTCTCGGCGGACAGCGTAACACCATACCACTTCTTTTCGACTATGCTACGTCAGTACGGTTTGTTGAGTAGACATTTGTCGGTGCAGCAATCACGACAAAATCCGCGTTAGAATATACAGTTTTTGCATCCAGAGTTGCAGTAAGGTATACTTCTTTTTCTTCTAGATATTTCTCAATATATTCATCTTGAATCGAAGATTTACAGTTGTTAATCAGTTCAACTTTTTTCTGGAACAATGTCAACCGCTGTGACCTAATGATGTTGACTCAGTAAAGTTGCAATTGACAGTCCAACATATCCAGTGCCCGCAATCGCAATTGTGTATGTTCTCTTGTTTTTTGAATTATGTTTTTATATTTATAACTTATCTACTTATTCTCTAATGCAGTTTGTTCTCTTTCCGCTAAGAACAAACTGCACCCTCTTCTCTTTTCATTTTCTCTTACATCGACCCATCCCGCTTAAGCACCGAGACAACCGTTTTCCAGAGTATCTTGATATCCATTCCCACATTCCACTCACTGATATACTCCGTATCCAGCTTCACAACCTCTTCGAAATCGGTGATCTCGCTTCTTCCGCTAACCTGCCACATACCCGTAATGCCCGGTTTGATCGCAAGTCTCGCTCTGTGATGGAGTTCATATTTGTTCCACTCGTCCAGTGTCGGTGGACGGGTTCCTACGATGCTCATATCACCTTTCAGCACATTAAAGAACTGTGGGAATTCATCCAGGCTGGTGACGCGAATGAAGTTACCGATGCCGGTTTTCTTCGTTCCGTCCGGCAGGATTTCATTACCGATGACACGGGGATCAAAGTCCAGCTTGAACATCATGCCGTCGCTGACACGGTTCTGTTTCATCAGCTCGGCTTTCCGTTCTTCTGCATCCATATACATGCTGCGGAATTTGTACATTTTGAATTTCTTACCGTTTTTACCGACACGCTCCTGGGCAAAGAAGATCGGACCCGGGGACTTCAGGTAAATTGCAGGACCCACGAACAAAGTGATCAGCAAAGTCAGCAGACAGCCGAACAGACCACCGGCGATATCGATCGCGCGTTTCATAAACAACTGTTTTGTGGATGCATAGTTGATACTGGTTGTCAGTACGGTATAGGGTCCGACTTTTTCCACCAGCTGTTTTTTACCGCCCATCGCCTCGGAAACTTTCGCCAGGTTCAGATGTACCGTCACACCCGCTTCCGCAAACTGTTCCATCAGAGCATACGGATAGGGAACATCGGTTGCCGGAATGACAAATATCTCGTCGATCCACTCCCGGCAGACATAAGCAGCTGCATTTTCTTCGTTGGCTACTACCGGAACGCCTGCGATTTTCGTACCGCAGAGATCATCATCGAGAATTGCCAGACCGGATAAAGCAAAGCGTTCATAGTTATTCTCCCGGATATTATGAACGACCTGCTCTGCCATATCTTTTGTCGTCACGACCAACAGAGAACGGTTTCCTTCACTCATTCTGCTTCGAAGAATTTTTTTCCAGATGATCCGGACAATGTAAGTGAGAATCGCATAGATCACACCGGTCAGATATAGTGCAGTTCTGGAGTACGCCTGACCTTCCTGCATCGTAAACAGATACAGCACCGAGAACAGTTCCACAAGAAGCACATGCTTTACCGTCGCTGCAAACTCCCTGGAATATCCCCGTTTCAAAACATTGGATAATGTCTCATAGAAAAACATCACGACGATATCCAACAGTTCCATAAAGATCGCCATGTTCCGATATAGTGGAACTATGTAGGGACTGCCACTGTCATGACGGATCACATATGCAAGCAGGAATGCAATCTGAAGACAGATCATATCCAGCAAAATGAAATCAAAGTGTTTTAACCAGCCCTTCGAGCCTTTTTTGTACATCTTTCTGTTTCCCCCTCAGAAAACGAGAACTTTACTTTTGTTCTCTTATTACTTTTTCTTCACTTATTTGTCATACTATCCAAAAGTATAACACTGGGTTTATGCATTTTCAATATAAATGCAATTTTTTTAACATGAATTACCATTTTTCGTCGTTTTATAAATGTTCAGTTCTGAATCTGTTATTTTTTTGTACAAACTATAGAGAACCAAAAATGTGCCTTGCGTATCCTCGCGGAATGTTTTTTTCTTTACATGAAAGTAATTTCCCGTAAGTAAAATAAGCAATGACCTTTTCCGGTCATTGCCTGTTTTCTGTTACAATACTTTTGATAAGAACTCCTGCAGTCTCGGATTCTTCGGGTGTGCAAAGAATTCATCCGGTGTATTCTCTTCCTGGATCTTTCCTTCATCGATGAAAATTACTCTGGTGGCCACTTCTCTGGCGAATCCCATCTCATGGGTAACAACTACCATGGTCATTCCTGTCTGTGCCAGTTCTTTCATGATCTCCAGTACTTCTCCGACCATCTCCGGATCCAGCGCGGAAGTCGGCTCATCAAAGAGCATCACATCCGGATTCATCGCCATGGCACGTGCGATGGCGATACGCTGTTTCTGTCCACCGGAAAGGCTGTCCGGGTAAGCATCTGCTTTGTCCGGAAGACCCACACGGGCAAGAAGTTCTTCTGCTTTCTCAGAAGCTTCCTCTTCTTTCATCAGTCCCAGTGTCACAGGAGCCAGCATGATATTCTCTTTTACTGTCTTATGTGGAAACAGATTGAACTGCTGAAATACCATACCGATTTTCTGACGGTGGCGGTTGATATCAACCTTCGGATCTGTAATATCCACACCTTCAAAAAGAATCTTTCCACCGGTTGGAACTTCCAGAAGGTTCAGCGAACGAAGAAAGGTAGATTTTCCGGAACCGGATGGGCCGATGACTGCTACCACTTCACCCTGACAGATATCTGTGGTGATACCGTCCAGAACCTGGTTATCATCAAACTTCTTCTCCAGTCCCTGTACCTGCAATAAAACTTTTCCTTTATTTGCGGTCACTTTTTCTCAACCTCCTCTCCAGTTTACCCATAAAGTATGTCAGAATCGTTACCAGCACCCAGTAAAATACTGCTGCTGCGATCAACGGTACAAAGGCTTCGTATGTACGGCTCTGTACCAGTGTCGCTGCTTTCGTGATATCCGTCATACCGATGTAACCGATGATAGATGTCTCTTTCAGCAGCACGATCATCTCATTGATCAGTGCCGGCAGCACATTTTTAAATGCCTGGGGCATAATGATCAGCTTCATCGTCTGTCCGGAACTAAGTCCCAGACTCCGTCCGGCCTCCATCTGTCCTTTATCGATGGACATGATACCCGACCGCACGATCTCCGCCACATACGCACCGGAGTTAATACCAAATGCCACACCACCAACGATAACTTCATTCACCGCGATGGAAGCAAATATAACAAAGTTAAATATCAACACCTGAACCATCGTAGGCGTACCACGGATAACACTCAGATACACCTTACAGATCGCATTCAGCACCTTCAGCTTCCCTGTCTGCTCATAAGTCGACCGGATAATCGCCACCGTAAACCCAAGCACCACACCAATACAAAGTGCCAGCACCGTAATCAGCAACGTATTCCGTAAACCCGTCAACCACCAACTGGAAGCCCCATTATCCACAAAATACCTGTGAACCCAATGACTTAAAGATCCCATATCGTTTCCCTTACACTCCTTTTACAAGGTCTTTTCGTATATTTTTTACTTCATCTCTCATATCCCGGGGATTATCTTTCACCTTACTAAACCTCACTAATATAAAAGCCATCCCCAATTGTCAGAAAATATATTTTCTTACCTCCCGCCTGCGAAGGTTGGCTTGATCTTTCCATACTCCGACCATCTGGGCCGGCCGGTCCTTAGGCAGCGTATTTTGCTGCCTTAGTACCGCTGCCAGGACCAGCTGAGCGGAAGCGGGTCGGAGTATGGAAAGATCAAGCCAACCCCACCCGGGTAGCCTAGCCACCTATTTATTTTCTAACAATCACAACCTGAGACGCATTCGCATAAGTATCCGTAAAATCAACACTCTCTTTTCTCTCATCTGTCACAGTCATACCAGCCGCACCAAATTCAGCCTTACCACTGGAAACTGCTGCCAGGATAGATTCGAATGCCATATCGTCAATCTTCAGATCATAACCCATCTTGTCGCAGATTGCTTTCGCCATATCTGCATCGATTCCTACGATATTATCTCCTTCTTTATACTCCCATGGCTCGAATTCTGCGTTGGTAGCCATGGTCAGAGTACCGTTGGTATACTCGGTTCCTTCCGGAGTCTCGTACTGATAGCTTCCCTGGTCATCACCGATGTAGTTTGCCATGATCTTATCCAGAGTTCCATCCTCTTTCAGTTCCTTGATGGCCGCATTCATTTTCTCTGTCAGTTCTGTATTTCCTTTTTTCAGACAGATCGCATATTCTTCCGGTTCCCAGATATTTTCTACGATCTTCAGATCATCGTTGGCATCTACAAACTTCTGAGCCGGCAGAGAGTCGATCACAACCGCATCGATCTTACCGGTCTTCAGAGCCTGGATGGCATCCGCACCTTTGTTATAACGTTTCATCTGAGAATCACTTGCTACTGCATCGCTGGCATAGCTGTCTCCGGTAGTACCGGTCTGCACACCGATGGTCAGATCTTTCAGATCATCAACACTGGATACCTCTACCTGTTTTTTGCTGCCGCATCCGAACATGGATACTGCCATAATACCTGTCAGTGCAAATACAACTGCCTTTTTCATACTCTTATCCTCCTGTTATTCTTGTGTACTCACGAATCTGCATATAGTTTTCCGGCTGATTCATCCTTCTGCATATCTATACAGTGTGAGTGCATTTTTATACTAATTAAAATCTTCTTTATTATAACAGCTTTTTATTTTTTTGCAACCGGGAATTCCTGCCTGTAGGGTTCTTTTTCAGACACGCTCTAAGAAAATCTTTCTTTTATCAGCCGGTCACCGTTCCGGATCCGCTTTTCCCAGTCCGGGAAGTCTTCTTCCAGAATCTCCCGGAAAGCCCGGTATTCATCAAGAAGTCCCTGACCGTGGAGGACACGATAGGCTCCGGCATCACTTCCGAGAGCAAGTTTTGCTCCGAGCTGATACCCGCGGAGTAATGTTTTTTTCTGTCCTTCCCAGATATTTTTCACTACTTGTTCCGGAAACCGTCCGTCTCCGAGAAGATTTTTTACTGTTACTATCGTAGGTACCCAGACAGCATCGGAAGCTGCAAGTGCCTGAAGCGCATCTTCGTCGCAGAAGTTTCCATGTTCGATACTGTCCACACCTGCGAGAGCTGCTGCCCGTACTGCCTGACTGCCGTTTGTATGTGCCATGACGGGGAAACCTTCTTCATGGGCAATATGGATCAGTTCGCGGATCTCACTGTCGGCAAGTGAAGGTTCCGTCAGGCCTCCATGAGTAAAGTCCATGATGCCGGAGATCATAATTTTCACGAAGTGTCCGCCCTGCCGGCGCAGATCCCCGATCAATTTCCTGTACTCCTGCATGGTTTCGTAACCTCTTCCCACGATCGCTCCGTAGTGCCCCTTTTTGTGAATGGCAAAGATCGGTGTCCGGTAGGTGATCCCATAGGCAGGTGCCAGTTCCATCGTCCGTTTTGATGTTCCGTAGATATCCCCGCCTTCCCGCAGCCAGGTAATTCCGCGCTTCCGGTATTCCGCAAGATGCGCGTGGATCACCCGGTCGCAGACACCATTTTTCTGGTCGGCTACGGCTTTTTTATAGTCTGTGCCGTTCATGAAAATGTGCATGTGGGCTTCGCCGTATGGGAATTGGTTTATTGTTTTTCTTTGTAGCTGTTGTTTCATATTCTTTATCGCCTGTCCTCGCTATCGTTGCTGTTCACTCCGTGCCCAGTAACCTCATCATATTCTATTTCAATCTTTCACATATAAAACACTTGAATTCTTTGATACAAAGTGATAATATTTAATTAAATCAAAACTGATCCATTAGATCAATTATTGATTTGCAATGTAACAGAAAGCACCCACTCCAATGGTGGATGCTCCGAGTTTAGGCTTTAACTTATGTCCTTAAGGACGCGGCCTATCCTGTGTGCTGACAGGATAGGCTTTTTTATTTTCGCTTCTTTCTCTTATCGAAAAAGGTAAGCAACGCTACGAACATGTTACCAAGAGATATCAATAATGCCAATATCCCAATAACAATTGAAAGAATTTCATAAGCTGTCATCGCGCCACCTCCCTTCTTATGTATTCCGCCAAACGGTAGCATAACCTCGGGAGGCTACCTCACCCTGTCATGGGTGCTTTCCTTGCATAATATTTTATCACACATATGGTATTTTATGCAAGCACGTTTCTGTATTTTTCTGTTATCGTCTAATCTCTCCGATCATCGATCATATACAGCAACGCATTGCAGATGCACGCTGCGATATTGCTTCCGCCTTTTCTTCCCCGTGCCACGATCGACGGTGTATCTTCCAGACTTAAGATCAGTTCCTTTGACTGCACGACATTTACAAACCCTACCGGAACTGCAATGATTAATTCCGGATTAATCTTTCCTTCTTTAATCAACTCATAAAGCCGTACCAATGCTGTCGGTGCATTTCCAACTGCAAAGATAGCCTCTCTTCCCAGTGCAGCTGCCTTATCCATACTTGCCACCGCTCTTGTTGTGCCATTCTTTTTCGCCATCTCTGCCACATCTTCATCCGACATAAAACAAAGCACTTCACTGTCATACTCTGCCAGACGTTTCTTATTAATTCCTGCTTTTCCCATCTGTGTATCTGTGATAATCGGCACACCTCTGCGGATAGCATCCTTTGCTTTCTCCACAACACCTTCTGTAAAAACAAGACTGTCCGCATACTCAAAATCAGCGCTTGTGTGAATACAGCGTTTCACGATCAGTTCTGTCTCCGGACAGAGAATCTTTCCCATCTCTTTTAATTCTTCTGTTATAATCTCAAAACTTCTCTTCTCTATTTCAGAAGGAAGTACCTGTTCTATCTCTGAAAGCATCCCTAATTTCCTTTCACTTTATTCTCTGCGGAATCCCACACACAATTCGTTCCACACAATCCGCCTGTTCTGCAAGTTCCGTCATGACACGCCCGTGAAATTCCCTGTATTCTCTTTCAAAATCATCGATAGGTACAAGACCGTATCCTATCTCGTCACTAATTAATAATTGAAGGCTTCTATTGTTCTCAAGTATCGTCAGTAATGCTTCCTTTGTTCTTCCTTCCAAAAGCCAGCGTCTTGTAAATGAATGGAATTTATTGATTGCCACACAATTTCTGATTTCATCCAGCGAACAATTAATCCCATCTGTCAGCCCAAGTTCTGGATAAATTTTCGTTGCATATTCCGTTTTGCCTTGAAATGCACCACCTATAATTATGTGAACTCTATTTTCTTTCTGACACATCACAGACTCTGCTGATTTGTTACTGTCCACGCCCGGTTTTTCTGTTCTATTGACCATCGTATCCGTTTCCTTTTTCTGCTGTGCAATTCCATAAATAACTTCTGTCACCTGATCTGCCATCGCTGCAATTTCACAGTTGATCCTGCCAAGAATCCTTTTGTATTCTTTCATCTCCGGCGAATCCGGAACCGATTCGGAAAACACTTCATTTGTCACGATCACCAGATTCGAACACTGTTGATTCAATTCTCGGATCCCTTCCAGAATGGCTTGATCTGCATGACATCCTGCACCGGATTCCATATACATTTCATTTGCCACGAGATTCGACATACATTCGAGAAGCACATCTGAGCCTTGTAATGATCCCTCTTCCAAATGTAGCTTAAGTCCTGTATACCACTCTAATGTCTCAAACCCTTTTCCTTTACGAAGCATCCGATGTCTCTCAATCTTCTTTTCTGTCTCTTCCCCATAAGGATACATGGTTGCAATATAAAAGAGAGGCTTCGGATCCTGCCTGTTCCATTCACAGATCCGGCTTTCCGCATAAGCTGATTTTCCGCTTCCGCTGCCTCCTGTTACTAACTCAAGCATTCTCCTTCACCTCTCCCTGAATTTATCAATTCAACCTGATTATAAACAAAGTATAGCATATAACAAACTTGCTGTGGGATTAAATTTCTTATAGTTCTATCACATCCAGATCATCCGGCACAAACAGATTTCCGTCATAATAAGCTTTGCCTTCTTCCAGATACAACTCCTGTCTGTGTTCAATATTCTTATCTTCTGTATGATACAGAATCAGATTCTCCACATTCAGGTCTGCTGCCATCTCACATGCATCTTTTACTGTGGAGTGATGCTTCTCATATGGCTTGAACTCATCCGCCTGTCCGTAGAGACAGAATGCCTCATGCAAGAGCCATGTACTGTTCTCAGCATACTTCTGCTCTAATTCATTGTACGGCTCATCTCCGCAACAGGTCAGTTTCTCATCCTCATCTAACCGCATACAAAATCCAAACTGTTTTGCCTTTGTAGAATGAATATCGAAAAATGTTACTTTCTTTCCAATAATCTCACGTTCTTCTCCATCTTCTACTACGACCATGTGAAGACGATCATCTATATATTTCATCTCCTTCGCCGAAAGAACTTCACCTGCCATCTCTTTCAGAATACGGATTACTTCTTCGTGTCCGTAAATTGTAGCTTCTCCTTCGTATTTTCCTCTATTCATATTCTGAAGAATCATACGCATCATCCAGATAATTCCAAGAAGATGGTCGATATGCTTGTGTGTCACAAAAATATCTCTCATATCCATCCAGTTAAGTCCTGCTGCTTTTAACTGATGAAGAATCGTATTTCCGCCACCACCGTCTACCATAAAATGACGGTCGTTATCACTGATCACAAAACATGTGTTATAGCACTCCGTAACGGTTGCATTTCCTGTTCCAAGTATTGTAAGCTTCACTTTTTTCTCCTTTTTGTCTGACCTGACAGTTATTTTCCAAATCCAAATTCTTCATAATCTTCCGGCAGGAATCTATGGTAAATGATATGGCATCCTTCATCTTTAAAGCAATACCGGTAAGTATCCTCCGGATCATTTTCAAAGCAGATCATATAATCAAATTCATCGCTATGCATCTCTTCGATCGTAATCTGATCCGAATGCTGACGGAACAGTTCAAAGATATCTTCCATCTTGCAGCCATGATGAGAGATCAACCCGATCAGGTCTTTGATGAATTCATTCTCTTTCATATTATTGTGTACATATTCTGCACCTTCCTCCGGAATATGAAAACAGAACCGCTCCCCCTTATTTGTCACTTCAACACTTCCAAGCTTCCCTTCTTCATACTCAGAAAACCGGCTCAATTTTTCCTGCATTCCTGTCTCATCCACATCTAACTGAAAGAAATGATTCAGAGAACTCAGCGGATAATACAGACGAATCTTCTCCTTACGGTAGCCCAGCTTCGCCTGTTCTTCCTTTATTACATCTATAATATTTTTCTCAAGTCTTGCAAAATCCATGATTTTATAATCCTTTTCATCTGAAATATATTTGGCTTCAAACAGTTTCTATTCTTTTTCTTCCGGTCTTTTATTATAGAAGAACATCCATGCCGCCATTGCGAGAATAATCACATATCCCAGCACACTGTACTTGTCCGGAACCTGTCCGAAAAGAAAGTATCCGAGAATCGTAGAGAAAATAATCTGTGAATAATCATAGATCGATATCTCTTTCGCAGGCGCATGATAATATGCTGCGGTAATTCCAAATTGTCCTCCTGCTGCCGCAAGCCCGGCACCAAGCAGTGCCAGCATCTGCGTTCCTGTCATAGGATGATAGTTAAACAGCAGATACGGAAGTGTCACGATGCAGGAAAACCCTGAGAAAAACAGAACAACAGAGCTTCCTTTCTGACCTCTCTGACCAAGAATCCTTACCATTGCATACGCAATACCGGCACCGATTCCTCCGCATAGACCGACCACTGACGGAAAGAGTTCCATATTTGTAAAGGTTGGCTTAATGATAAACAGGCTTCCGATAAATGCAACAAATATTGCAATTGCCTGCGCCGGTTTTAATTTCTCTTTCAACAGAAGAAACGAAAATAAAATAACAAAAAACGGAGACATTTTGTTCAGCATAGATGCATCTGAAAGTACCAGATGATCTACTGCATAAAAATTACAAAGGATTCCCATCGTGCCAAATGTTGCACGCAAAACCATATAACCTAAGTTTCCCTTCTTGATTTCAAATCCGTCACCACTTCGCACAATCATTATAAGTGCAACAAAGAATGCAACCAGATTTCGGAAAAAGCTTTTCTGTATGGACGGCACATCTCCCGCAAGCCTGACACAGGCACCCATTAACGCAAATGAAAATGCCGATAATATAATAAAGCAAATTCCTTTATTTCTGGAACTCATGATTTCTAACCCCTTTTCTCTTATTACAAAACTACAATTTCAAACAAATTTCATCTCCTATTAGTATAATTTTCGTCTTACAAACTGTCAATCCAAAATATTGTAACTGTTCAGAGCCAAGCAAAATTTCAAAAAAAGGTATAAAATGCTTGCATTTTTTAGACTGTTTTTGAAATTTTATTTGGCGGATACGCCAACCTCCAAAATGCGTAGTATTTTGGAGGTTAGCTCTGAACAGTTACAAATTGTTTACAGAACGATATCATCCATCTTCTCGAATCCATTCATGGAATACGATTCTATCATATTTCCGCTTACAAGATAAAATACGTCACCAATATACAGTCCTCTGCTGCCTTCATATCCGCTCAGCTGTCTGCTCATCACTTCTTTGAATCCTTCTGCCTCATCATACGTATACAACTGATAAGTCACTCCATCATGATAGGTAATAAACCCGAACAGATTCTTCTGAACATCTACAAATACGCCTTTATAATTGTATCCTACATCTGTACCATAGCTTTCTTCAATCGTATACTTATTTTCCTCTGTAACATTGGATGGATCTGTAACATTAAACATCGAAAGTTTCACACCTTCTGTTGTAAATCCATCTTCACTTACATCCATCCCTATGCCAAGCAGTTTTCCGTCTCCATATGGATGCAGATATTCGGAAAATCCAGGAATCTTAAGCTCTCCAAGAATCTTCGGATTCTCTGGATCGGAAAGATCTACCGAGAACAATGGATCCACCTGACGGTAAGTAACGAAATATCCTGTATCTCCCATAAATCTTGCGGAATAGATTGTTTCATCTTTTGCCAGATTGTGAATGGAGCCAATGATCTCCAGTTTGTCATTCAGTACATAAAGTGAATTTGTACCAGGTACCGCATCCTTTACATTTTCTGCCACAGCCTTCTCAGTCACCTTACTTGCATCTGATTTATCCGTTGTTCCGTTCTTATCAGCCGTCTCATCTGCGGTCTCATTCAATGGCATAATATCATCATTCGAATAAATTTCATCAATTGTTGTAACTAATCTAAGGTTTCCTTCATACTCGTCAATGCTGAAAGAATCGTTCAGCATTCCCTTGATCTTCGTCTGCGCAACACCAGCAAGCTTTCCGTCTGTATAAGAAATCTTGCGGATCAGCGTTCTGCTCACATCTGAATCTTCATAACAATTACTTGTAATATAAATATTATTTTCGCTTACATAGCACACATCTGAATAACCAAAGACTGCCTTACTGTCTGTTTTTTCTGACGGATCATCTAATGAAAATGCTGTAATGATCGTATATTCATTTCCTTCTGCTTCCTGTGGCATATAAATATTTTCTGCTTCGATAGATTTTCCCTGCACTTCCGGAATATACCACAGATCTCTTGCTGTAACATTGTCTTCATAAGGATGGAACTGACTAAGCACATAGACATATCCATCAACAATCCTGGATGTATTATATCCTCCGCTCTGTTCCATGTTACCGATCTCTTTCGGATTGGATGGATCACTGATGTCATATACCTGGACATAAGTATTGTTCTCATAATATCCATCATAAGCTTCTGAATCCTCTGAATTTCCCACCTGTCTTCCTAATGTTCCAAACAGAACTAATTTATCATCCTGTACATAAATGTCCTCTACATAGCGTTCTGCACCCTGTTCGATCGAGGCCAGCTTTTCCATGGACCCATTGTCAATAGCTGTAATCGTCACAACACTCCGACACAGTGTATAAATGTTTTTTCCATCGGTTTTGACAATATCAGCTTCCCCCACGCCGTTCTCACGGACATTCGTATCCGAATAGCCCCCCGTGTCACTAACATTACTGCTTTCTGCTGTTGCTGCGTCTGCCGAAGACGCACTTTCATACAGTCCGATAGCCATACTGTTGTTATCCCGTGCCATCTGCTTATTATATTCTTTGATACATTTTTCAATTTCTTTATAATCTTTCGCTGTTGTAAGTGTCTGGGTTGTCTCTGTCTGATCTGCTGCTGATGCGATAGTCGCTGCATCTAATGTTTTGTTGTTTCCTTTATTAATCTGCTTGATTCCAACTGTCGCTCCAACTACCACACAGACACATGCCGCTGCTGCGATCGGAACGATACGTTTCCAGTTCTTTTTGTTCTTTTTCGTTTTTGATCCCTGCTGCTTTTCTTCCTGTCTTGCCTGAAGCATTTTCTGAATTGCCTCCGGTTCCAGTGAGTCCGGAAGAATCACATCATCTGCCATCTGTCTCAAATCCTGCTCTAAACGCTTTTCATCCTCAATCTTCTTGTTGTTCTTTTCTCTATTTTCTTCCATCTTTTCCGCCTCCTTCTTCTATTCTTTTTTCAAACCCATCTCTTATAAGATCATCCTGTACGATCATCCTGCTTCCAACATCTTACGCATCTTCCCCAGTGCCCTGCTTTTCCTTGACCGAACCGTTGCAGCATTCATCTCAAGCATCTGCGCGATTTCTTCACTTCCATATCCAGCGAACACAGAATACGAAAGTATCATACGCTCTTCTTCCTCAAGCCTTGCAAATGCTTCCTTCACATCAAAATGCTGCTCATAGTCCGGTTCATGTCCAGCCTCTGATGTCTCTTCCTCTGACACATGATTTCCACGCTTTCCCAACATTTTTCTGCATTGATTTCCTAAAATTGTAAAAATCCAGCTTTTAAAACTACTCTCATTCTTGAGCTTCGCAATATTTTCAAATGCAGATATAACGGTCTCACTTACCGCGTCTTCTGCATCTTCTGTATGCTTCATCATATATAATGCGAATTTATACATTTCCTTGCAAACGCCGGCATATAACAGGGAAAATGCTTTCGTATCTCCATTCTTCGCCTTGCGCACCAATTCCTCTTTGAATTGTATTTCCCTCGAATTATCTTTATCCAATATCTGTTCCCTCCTCTCGAATCATCTATGTCATTTGAAGATTCCTATAACCATTTTTTATGAAACACCTATATTTTCATAAAATCTATAAACAGTTTCACATTATCTTTATTATAGGTTATATACACTAGAGTCTTCAAATAGAAAAACTGTTGCAGATGAAAACTAAGAATTTCTTAATAAAAAGACAGCGAGATACAGGTCTTTTCCATATCTCGCTGTCTTTGGATGATTATTCACTCCTAAAGTGTTAACATATTTTTACTTCATCAATAAGGCTTTTCCTATTAATTCTGCACACTTTTTCAGTTCTGCTTCTGTATGGCTGGACATAAGCGCGACTCTAAGCCTTGCTGCTCCTTTAGCAACAGTTGGATAACGTATCGCTGATATAAAATATCCATTCTCATGAAGATAGTTGGAAACTGTCAGTGCATTTTCCTCATCACCAATAATAACAGGAATTATGGCAGTTTCAGATTTTACATTGATACCATATTTCCCAAGTTGTGTACAAAAATATTTTACATTGTACTGCAATTTTGTTACTCTTGAGATTTCCTTTTCAAGAACTTCGATTCCAGCCAGATTCGCAGCCATGGTTACTGGCGAAAGTGAAGTAGAAAATATGAATCCTCTTGCCACATTTCTCAGATAGTTTATCAGTCTTGTCTCTCCGGCCACATAACCACCTTCGCCACCTATCGACTTACTAAATGTTCCCATTAAAATATCTACCTGTCTTTTTTCCTGCCAGTATTCCCGGATTCCATGACCGGTTTTGCCGATCACTCCTGTGGAATGTGCTTCATCTACCATGGAAAACAATTGATTCTCTTCACAGATATCAAGAAATTCCGGAAGCTTTAATATATCTCCATCCATAGAAAAAACTGCATCACTGACAACAATGCCTGTCTCACATGGATTCTCCTGTATTTTTTTTCGCAGATCATCCATATCATTATGAGCATATGTTACAATTTTGGCTTTTGAAAGACGGCATCCATCAATAATACTTGCATGATTTAATTCATCACTAAAAACAGTATCTCCTTTTTTCACCATTGCGGATATTGTTGCTACATTTGCAACATATCCTGTGTTAAACACGATCGCTGCTTCTGTTTCCTTGTAGGAAGCAATCTTATTCTCCAGTGCATTATGTATCACTGTATTTCCGGTTGTAAGTCTGGAGCCACCGGAGCCAAATCCATACATAGCTGTCGATTCTACGACTGCTGATTTTATGGAAGGATGACTGGCAATATCCAGGTAGTTATTGGATGCCATTAATACATAATCTTTTCCATCTATAGTTACATGTGAACTCTGTGCTGATTCTATTGTCTTCATTGTGCGAAAAAGATGGTTTTCTTTTAAAGATACCAGTGCTTTATCAATTTTATCCCACTTCTGTGGTCTTTTCATATCTGATTTTTTGCAAATCTTTTTGGGTACATTTCTGACGATCACATGCTGATTCTGAAGAAAATCAATTGCTTTTTGTTTTTCTGCATCTGTTCCTCGAAACAGAAATATTCTTCCTCCTTTTTCGCTCCCCATTCTCTTCATCTTCGTGATTCTTCTATAACCGATTTCTTTTGAGCTCACATAACCGGTCACGTACTCGGGATCATCTGAAATACATATCTCACCAATAATACCAGGACAATTTGCCACTTTTGTCGCAAGTACAATTGCTTCTTCATAATGATTCTTCTCGTTTCCGATTCTGTCCCCTTTCATTCTCTCCTGATCCATATTGGTAGCACGAATCCCACGTTTTTTATCCGGTTCTAAACGAATGAGCCTGTCAACATCAAGAAGCATAGCTCCTCTCATGGCATAAGTTTCATCTAAGAATTGCATGACATCTTGCGGATTGTCTATTCCAGTTTCTTTTAAATATTTTTTTATCTCTTCCTGCCCTTTTTCCCATGTTTCGACCTCAATTGTCTCTACTGAAAGTGCATCAAGATAAATAATGTTCTCCTTGCAGACTTTATTTATCTTCAAGTTCAACGCATCTGCTTCACCCTTGGAATGATGCATTCCTCTCTCTATCAGCGCATTGGCAAATATATCAACATCCGGTGCCTCAACGATTTTCTCTGCTCCGGATATGTGTACATCCGTACCGTTTTCCTTTTTGCTTGCACGCATCTTAATACTGTACAATTCCTCCGCACTCATAGATTAAATTCCTTTCTGTTCAGTGAACCAGTCTTTCATGACATCAACAATCTGCCTGATCTCATTATCCTGTATGATATACGGAAACATGGCATACATAATATCGAGAAATGGTCTTGAAAATACTCCTCGTTGATATGCATACTCCTGAAATCCGATAAGACATGATGGGTCATGTACCTGGAAACAAAGACAACCACCCATATATCTGATTTCTTTGATAAGCGGATGAGTGAATCCGGAGACCAGATTTCTAACCATATCCTCTATATGCTTGATTTTTTCCATATAGTTTTCACGCTCAAATATTTCTATAGATTTTAATGCTGCACTGCATGCGACCGGATTTCCCATAAATGTTGGACCATGCATAAGTGCATCTGTATCCTTATCAGAATAGAATCCATTATATATTTTATGATTTGCTACTGTCACTGCATGTCCTATATACCCGGCAGTCAATGCTTTTCCAAGCACGATAATATCCGGAAGTACAAGATCAGACACAAAACGATTTCCAGTACGTCCGAAACCAGTTGCAACTTCATCAAATATAAAAACAACATCATATTCATTGCAAAGTTCTCTTGCCCTTCTCAGGAAATCAATACTATACATTTTCATCCCGCCGGCTCCCTGAAGAAGTGGCTCTACAATAAATGCATAAAATTCATTTCCGTGTGTCCGAAATACTTTTTCCAATGCATCCATTTCCGTTGGAATGTGAATTACATCCTTCTTATCATCTTCTGATAATATAAAATGATAATCCTCATCATCTCCGGCCTTCATACACATAAATGTATCTCCATGATACGAGCCGGTAAGCGAAAGGAGTTTTTTTCTTCCGCTGCCACGATTAATATTAAATTGCAATGCCATTTTCAAGGCAACCTCTACAGCAACCGAACCCGAATCTGAAAAAAAACAGTAATCAAGATCTCCCGGGAGAAAATCTTTTAGTTTTTCTGATAATTTCAAGACTGGTTCATGAGTAAGCCCACCCAGCATGACATGACTGAATTGATCAATCTGATTCTTCATTGCTTCGTTAATTTCTTTATTTTTATAGCCATGTATCATACACCACCAGGAAGATACGGAATCTATCATTTTATTATCCTGCGTATACAAATAAACTCCTTCTGCATCTACAATTTTATATGGTGTCTTCATTTTCTTCATCTGTACATATGGATACCAGATCATAAGTTTATCTCCTAAAATTATTCTTATTTTTGCTTTCCTCATTCCGTTATATTGTTATCTGTATAATGAAATTAATTCTGCTATATCAATATTCAAGTCCACGTCTCCCATGGAAACTTTCGCCAGAGTCGGAAGCCCCGTCATATATTCGCACATGCGTATATTATCTTCATGCATGATATTATCCGCTATATAATGATTAAAAATCATTCCTTTTATATTCATATTTCTGTTTTTCATATATTCATAAGTTAGTACAACACTATTGATTGTTCCAAGTCCTGCATCTGCAACCAGAATGCAGTCAAGTTCCATCTCATCTATTATATCTGTCAACCCAATACGTGCCTCATCAAAACAGATCGGACATAAAATACCGCCACTTCCCTCAACTGTTATATAGTCGTATTTCTCTTTTACTTTTCTATAATTATCCAAAACAACTGCCATCTCAACATGATTTCCTTCCAGACGTGAAGCCAGATGCGGAGAATAAGCATGCTCATAGATATACGGGCACATTTCCTCTACTGACTGGGAGATTCCTGATACATTCTTAACCCACAAAGCGTCACCAGGAATCAGCGTTCCATCTTCCTCTCTTTCATTTCCACTCATAGCAGCTTTAAAATAGCCTGGAGTCATCCCGTTCTCTTTTATCTTTTTTATAATCAATCCTGTAACGTATGTTTTACCAACATCCGTACCTGTACCGGTTACAAATATCCCTTTTCCCATTGCATTCTCCTTTTTTCTTGCATACTTTAGGCAAAGTATATACTTACTCGCAACTAATTGTCAACCTTTTTTATTTAATGGTTGACAATTAGTTGCTTATTGTATACAATAGCTTTGCTTTTAATCTCTCTCAATGGGAAATGGCAGAAATATTTTAAACAAAAGGATGGGAAAACTATGAATACTACAGAAGAATCAAAAGAAAGAATTTTATCCAATCATTTTTTTAGTGTCAAAAATCTGACTATGGACGGCATGTGGGTTGTTCTGCTGTTCATCTCGGGCTTATTTAAAATCCCATCACCCATTCCAGGAACTGAATTTCAATTATCAGCCCCATTAGCCATAAGCATCGGAAGAATCAGAGGATTTCTACATTATCTTACCATCGGCATCATTGCCAGCATTATTGGGATGATATTAGGTCTTCAGACTATATACAATGTCATTATCGCAATGGTGTACCGTATTGTAGCCGGTCTTATCTTAACAGTATTAAAAAAGGACCCACTGGCCCTCATTATTGCTGGTCCTGCCGGAACGTTTGCAGCCAGACTGGTATTGGCAACAATCTTGGGTGTTGCCTGGCAACCTTTAGTAGTAAGCGCAGCTCCTGGAATGATTTTTACTGCAATAACTGCCCCTGTTCTGACTTCAATTCTAAAAAGAGTCCTTAAGACAATTTCCTAAAACACCAACTCAGGAGCATCTATTTTAACAGCGAGATACAGGTCTTTCCCATATCTCGCTGTCTTTAGACGATTCTTTGCTTTAGCCTGATCCTCATAGTTCCAACAAATCTTCATTCTTGCATCCAAGCGCCCTGCTCAATCGCAACACATCAATTGCTCTGGTCTGATTGATATCTCTCTGTCTTTGCTCAAAGAGTTGTATCTGCCGCACAGATACTCCTGACAGTTCTGCCAGTTCTCGCTGTGATAGTCCCGCCAAATCACGAATTCGTTTCAGATTTGTCTCCGGATAATGTTGGTTCCATAATTCATCCAACCGCTCCACGAAATGTGCCAAATCCATCTCGTGGTATACTTCATACATATTTCGAACTTCCGTCATTGATACCGCCCTGTAGATGCGTGAAAATGTTCTTCCTCGATACCACTGATAATAGGCCAATGCCCAGCCACTCCAATATTCTGGTGATTTATCCAAATACATCTCATCTGGGTACTCTTCCATTACTAACCCAGAATCCCGAATCACTTCTTTGACTAACTCACACCCTGTTTTTCCGGCTACATAAGTAGGATTTCCAATTTCAAATTGCCGTGACACATTTGAAACCAGAAACATTTCAAAAAATTTATCAATATCCATATCATATGTGTTCACTGCAAAATCCAACATATCTCCCAATATTCGTTGGGCTGACGTAAGATAATCATCTGAATAAGCGTGTATCACCATTTTCCATACCCTCCCTCATGATGTCCAGCATGAATAACTCATGAATATCTGCACTTTCTTTTTTACGTCTTCTATATTCTCGTCTTGCTTCACGCTCGCGCTCCGCTTTCTTGATATAATATATTTCCGCATCTACATTTTCATAATTCTGAAAATAAATCGTCTCAAAAGCTTTCGGACTTTTTAATACAATCTGCTCGCCCAATTTACCTAACCGCATCGCCTCAGATAATTTTTCCAACGAAATTACTCCCGAAACAAAATCCTGGGCAAACGAAAAGTATGAATCATCTGCACGATATCCTACAATAATATCATATGAAGTAATATCTATCAGGAAATGCTCTTTTATGTATTTTTTCGCCTCTTCTGCAATACTTCCATTCTGCCAATACGTTCTATTATCTGCAAGAATAGCAAGCCAATTCAATATGTGGTATTTTGAATCATTCAGATTCAATACTTTTAACCCTTCCATGTCCAATTCATAAATATTCACATATCCATTTTTTTGCTTTGCACATGCCCACTCTCTTGCTAATTCTATATTTTCTGTACAATAAAAACCTCTTCCGTAATCATTGTGTCTGGCACCCTTCCCGAACTCTGGTTTTTCAATTAAGAATTCTGATCCATGATATAATATTTTTTTCATACCAGCTCCTCCTTATGTATTAAGTATATCGCTACAGCGATATACTTGCAAGAGATTTTGAGTCAGTGTACTCCTTACAGGAAACTCGCAAAAATATTTATGATATCGTTTTTTCAGGAGATAATGCTTTTACATCTGTCCGGTTTATTTTGTGTGTAACAAACAAATTGAATTGACTTTTTTTGTACGCAAGAATAAAATAAAAGCGTTGATTTTGCATTTTATTGACTGTATTCTGACCGAATGCTATGATTTGTGCGTAAAGAACAAATAGCAACCTAACAATAATGATGTTATTTCAAATCATTACTGTTAATGAGAAAAGAGGAATACAGTATGAAAGGTTCAAAATTATTTAAGAATGTAAGGCTAAAGGGTCAAAAAGAACGTGTTTCTATCTTAGTTAAAGATGGAATTTTCAAGAAAATCGCAGCAGATATACCACAGGAAGAAACTGTAGGATGTGAGGAAGTGGATTTAAATGGACAACTGGTGGTTCCACCATATGTAGATCCACATTTGCATCTTGATTATGTATTTACAGCAAGCCTTGGTGAGGAAAACGGATCGGGAACTCTTTTTGAAGGAATCCAGCGTTGGAGTGAATCAAAAGGAAATATGACTGTTGCACAGATGAAGGAACGTATTTACAGTGGAATAAGAAAAGAGATGCTGCATGGTGTTCAGGCTATCCGAACACATATTGATGTGACAGATCCAACATTTACAGGTCTTAAAGCTGCACTTGAAGTAAGAGATGAAGTAAAAGATATTCTTGATCTGCAGATTGTTGCATTTCCTCAGGAAGGAATGTACGCATACAAGGACGGTGACAAGCTGGTAGAGGAAGGGCTTAAGATGGGGGCTGACTGTGTTGGCGCGATACCTCATTTTGAACTGGCTCGAGAGTTCGGTGAAAAATCAATCCACAAGACAATCGAACTGGCTGTCAAATACAATAAGCTTATCGATGTACATTGTGATGAGACAGACGATACGCAGAGCCGCTTTTTGGAGTTGTTGAATGCATTGGCACTTATGGAAGGTATAGGCGCAAGAACTACAGCCAGCCACACATGTTCCTTTGGTTCAGCGGATAATAGTTATGCATTCCGGATGATGAAGCTTTTCAAAAAATCAGGCATTAATTTCATCTCCTGTCCTACTGAGAATGTATATCTTGAAGGACGTCAGGATACCTATCCGAAGAGACGAGGAATCACAAGAGTAAAGGAACTTTATGACAACGGAATCAATGTCTGTTTTGCACAGGATTCCATGTCTGATCCTTGGTATCCTCTTGGAAATGGAAATATGATGATGATACTCGATCACGGAATCCATCTGGCACAGATGATGTCACCTGAAGAGATTACGAATGTTCTTGATCTTGTGACAACGAACGGAGCTGTGACCATGAATATTACAGATCACTACGGAATTGAGGAAAATAAGCCTGCAAACTTTATCGTGCTTGATGCAAAATCAGAATTTGAAGCAATATGTGAGAGAGCAGGAATCACTGCTTCTGTCAGACACGGTGAATTTTTGTTCAAAAAAATTCCTGCAAAGGTAACAGGAGCTATTGACCTGTTGAAATAAAAGGTGGGAAAACAATGTTTCAGTGCAAGGATCTTCTATCACTTACGACAATGTCACAGGCAAATGTAATAGCCGGATCAGGTGGCATGGAAAAGGGCATACGCTGGTCTTATAAGGCAGAGAATATTAATTTTGAGAAATGGGTACGTGGGAACGAACTTTTAATAGTAAGTGCTCCGGTAACACAGCGAAAAAATTTTGATCTGTATCAAACAATAAAAAAGGCAATTGAACTTAACATGTCGTGTGCTCTTTTATTGATGGGCGAGAATTATGTAACACAGATTAACGAAAAGGTAATAGATTTAGCAGAAAATAATGATTTTCCGCTTTTCACCATGCCTTGGAATGTGCCACTTTTAGACTTTTTTGAGGAACTGGGACACGCCATATCATATCTGGATGACAGAAAAGATATAGAGGACAGTCTACTTGCAGAAATTATTTTTGGAAACTGTATCAATACATCCAGTATCGAGCAGAAATGCAAGCAAATGGGAAATGATCCGGGAATGTTAGAACAGGTTTTCGTGTTACATCTATGTAAAAAAAGTTCGGAAGAGACATGCAATGAATTAAATCAGGGAATTACAAATGACAAGATAAGAAACTATGCACAGACTCTAAAAGAATATTTTGCTGAATGTGATTATCCTGCAATCATTTCCTGCTATGGCGACAGGATCATAGGTTTTATGAAAGACTGTACAGATGATCGCAGGAAGATAATAGAAATTTTTGAACAGTTTGGTGAGTTTTTGCAAAATGACCTGAACGGAATTGAATACACTCTCAACATAGGTGAAAAATGTGAAAGCATATCCAAATTGCAAAAGAGCTTTCATGAGACATCTAAAATGAACTCTGTATTGGAGCATATTAACAGGAAAAATGAAATCATCTTCTATGATGAGATGGGATTTTACCGTATGCTGATGTCGTATGAAACCACTGCGCCAATGCAGCGATTTGCGGATGAAGTGCTTGATCCTATCATACAGTATGAGAAGAAAGCTCATACACAGTTGATGGAGACAATGTGGGCCTATTTCGAGTGTGACTGTAATCTGCAGAGGACAGCTGATAAACTGTTTTCACATAAGAACACTGTGAAGTACAGATTACAGAGAGTAGAACAGCTTACAGGAAAGAGTTTTGCGAACAGGTTTCAGAGTCAGGAGCTGTATAATGCACTGATGATATATTATTTTCTTGAGTAAGGAGATTTTCAGTGGAAAGTCTCTTTCAGTGGATGATACAGGGAGATTCTTTCAACGAAAGGCAAAGGGGCCGGAAGAGATACAATCTTCCGCCCCTTTTGTAGTTTACATAGAAAAGAAAGATATGACGGTGAACTGTGGCATCCTCTTCCAATAAAATCTGGATTTCTAGAAAATATTTCTATCATATATGGATATTCATTACTTTTCGGGGTCGTAAAACGGTAAAACTGTGCATTTCCAGTGCTTTTATTCAGATGCTCATATCCAGCTTCTTTAACATACTCCCAAAACTTTCTTCCAAACATTCCCGGGCTGCTATGCCCTACCTTTTTCCCATGTGAATCATAATGATTTACAGATCCAAACCAGCTTCTGCTACTGTAACCTTTCTTTTCCATAGAAATTCTCCTTTCAACTTCTTAAATGAACTTTGTACTATTAATAATTTCTAACACTTTCCTTTTGATATTTCAATTCTAATAGAGATTCTGTCCAATAAAAAGTATACTTTTCAAGCCTTTATAGAGAGCTAATCTTTTCCTTACTGCACAAGAAGTATTCTCCAACTCATGATTCTAGACAACAAACACACAACAGTAACCCTAATGAATTTGCATAAAAATTAAATATCCTCCGCGGACTATTTATTCTATAATCAAAAGAGACCGTACTTGGGTTGATATTGATGTTTTATCAACTAATCACAATCTTCATTGTACACTTTAACCAATTTCCCATCTCTTATTTATCTTTTTTGACGTTTTTATTAATTTTCCCTTGACACACCACTAAATCCATTATATATTACATCATAGAAATTGACTTGTATAAGTTCATGATAGGATGAGCGTGTCTACCAACTGCCGTAACAGTTGACTACAAGTTTTTGGGAAACCAAAAATTTGCAGTCAGTTGTCACGGCAGTTTTTTATTTGTCATAAATATCCTGTCATCCATTTATCAATTCCCATATTTTCGCCGGCGGTTAGAATTGAACTTCTTATACATTTCGCGAGATTTCTGTCATTATTTCAACAGTTATATCTTTGTTATTAACAAAGAATAAAACAAATACAGGAGGTTGTAATATGAGCAGCTTATTAATTAAAAATGCGGATGCAATTGTTACCTGTGACAGCCAGGACGCTGTTTTAGAACATGCCAATCTTTTGATGCAAGACGGCATCATTACATACATCGGAATAGAACCGCAGACCGCAGACGAAGTCATTGACGGAACGGGATGTCTCGTTTATCCAGGACTAATCAATACTCACCACCATCTTTACCAGACGTTCAGCCGAAATCTTCCGCAAGTTCAGAACATGGAATTGTTCGACTGGCTTACAACATTGTACGAGATTTGGAAAAATCTGAATCAGGATACGATTTACCACAGCTCCTTAACAGGAATGGGTGAACTATTAAAATCCGGATGTACAACTTGTTTTGACCATCACTATGTATTTCCGGGCGGTAATTCCGATGCGCTTCTGGACGCACAGTTTTCTGCTGCAAGAGAGCTCGGGGTTCGTATGTACGCTTCCCGCGGAAGCATGGATCTGAGCAAGAAAGACGGTGGGCTTCCGCCTGACAGTGTGGTACAGAACGTGGATAAGATCTTGAAAGATTCTCAGAAATCCGTAGAGAAATACCACAATCCTGCTCCAAATTCCATGGAAATGGTTGCTCTAGCTCCATGCTCTCCGTTCAGTGCAAGCGAAGAACTGTATCGTCAGTCAGCAATCCTTGCGAGAGATTTGGGCGTACGCCTCCACACACATTTATGCGAAACAATTGATGAAGAGAATTATGTTCTTGAGAAATACGGCAAACGACCGCTTGCCTATATGGAAGACATGAACTGGGTTGGAAATGATGTCTGGTATGCACATGGAATTCATTTTAATGATGAGGAACTGAATCTTCTGGCACAGACCGGAACCGGCGTAGCTCACTGCCCAATTTCCAACATGAAACTTTCTTCCGGTATCTGTCGGATACCGGATATGTTAAAACTAGGTGTACCGGTTGGTCTTGCAGTAGACGGAAGTGCAAGCAATGACGGTTCTAACCTGTTAGAGGAACTTCGTGTAGCGTTCCTGTTGCACAGACTGAACTCAAGCAAGCTTGCTCCGAGTGGATATGATCTTCTGAAGATTGCCACAAACGGCAGCGCTAAAATCCTCGGCAGAAACGATATCGGTTCTCTCTCAATCGGCAAAGCTGGAGACTTATTCATGATTCGGAGAAATCGTCTTGAGCTTGTAGGGGCCGACCTGGATGTAAAATCCATGCTCGGCACAGTCGGCTTCAAGGGCACTGTTGATTATACGATTGTCAATGGAAAAATCGTAGTAAAAGAAGGTCAGCTAACAGGAATTGACGAAGAAAAGGCTATATACAACTGTCGTCAAGAAGTCAACAAATATTTGAATCATTAAACTCTCCATCCAGATGCAGTGGCACAGCTTCCATCCGTATTGAAGTTCGTATTCAGTGATGCAGTAACTGGAATCTGTATCGTAGCGATTATCGCCAACTTACTCTTCCCAATGAAAGATGCTGCTGATATTGCAAAAGCAAAAGAAGCTATGATGGGTTAAATCTATTTCCCTTTATTTACCTATGGGTGCCGTAATGCGGCACCCATAAATTATCTGTATATCCACCGTTGCTCTCCACAAGGCTCTTGCTTGATCTAGTTTTCCTTGATCCTCGTTTTCCGGACATATTTTATATATAATTCTCATATTCATTTCAGGGTTCATATTGCCTCCCTGACATTAACCTTTTATCTGCTTAGCTGTGTCTATCAACTTAACCAAATTTTCCTTCAACTCATTTTCTGAAGTATCTGATCCCCAACTGATTCGAACAGAGCACTCAATTTCTTCCTCTGGAATTTCCATTGCTTTTAATATATAGCTGGGTGAATAGTTTTTAGATGTACACGCGGAGCCATTTGATATACTACAAAGTTATTGGTTTTTTATGATAAGTCATTTTCATCAAACACCCCGGTAAAAATCCAGTTCTCACCCTGATCTTCTGATGTGAATACAAGCCCTTCTGTCTCGCCACTCTGCGTCATCACATGGATCGTGTAATTCTCTCCATCCTGCTGTGGCATTTCCAGATACTGATAATCTTCAAGCGTGAAGCCATATTCCTGCATATGCGGCGGATATTCCGTCACCGTATCCATCGGAAGTTCTATCTCCTTCAGTGTCTTTCCACCGTCTTTTGTAACATAAATAGATGAATGTGTCTGCGATGCCCCACTTAGACCGATGAAGCCAAACTGTTCATCGAAGAATTGTATCCCTTCTCCTACTCCGCCATTTCCGTCGAATGGGTCTTCATTTACTGTTGTCCAGTTATACCCACCATCTGACGTAGTTTCCAGTTTGTAATAACGTGTTCCAAGAGCCGCATCAACAACAGAAAGTTTCCAACCTTTCTGCTCATTTAAGAAGAATCGGACAACTCCGCTTCCGTCCGTATCTACCGTCCAGGTATTATTCTCTTTTCCCTGTTCTTTTGCCTGCGAATCTTTCTCTGCCTGCTCATTCTGACTAATTGTATCAGGACTGATATATTCTGGTTCCATCATATAACGCACCGGCGTCACAGATTCATCCTGTGGAAGATATAGAGACACTTCATATCCAAGTGCTTCTCCACCACGGTCGAGAGCTGTAAAATCAGTCATACCGCTGACTTCTCCATCACCATCCACATCTCCCGGAAGATAAATAAGACCTTCCGAAAAAGCGAAGGAGCGTTTTCCATAATACAGAATCTCATATTCCGGCGGATTATCTGCAAATGCGTAATTCAGATTCCATTGTGTCACCTGCATCTTACAATCTGATTTTTCCAGAATGGTAAACATAGGATCTAATTTCTTGTCATCATCATAATCTGCATTTGCATAACCTGCGATCTGCACAACAATTTTATCACTTTTATCGATATCATAATCAATCAGATAGGTCTTATCTTTTCCCTTTTCATTCTGTCCGTAGAGATAGGCCGATACGCGGGTTATCGTTCCGTCTTTATCAAAGGACATCTCAAAACTATCTGTGATATATAACTCGTCCGGAAGTTTCAATTTCTTATTGATATCTTTTATCAGCCCTTCTGCGCCATCACGAAAGAAATTGTTATGTTCATACTCTATTTTCTTTGTCTTAAACAGGCTGTCTACCTTCCAGGACAATGCGCCATTATAAGGAATCGCAGTATATACGATATAAGAAATACATCCAACCGTAACTACAAGTAGAATCAAAAGTTCTGTACCAAACACTGTTTTCCTGAGTGTGCCTTTCATTTTTAAAGGATTTTCCTTTTCCGCGATCAGGCAGCCGATCCAGATACAAAGACTGAGTACCAGAAGGATACCTAAAGCCAAAAATGCAAACTTCAGCTGTCTGATGCTTCCGTACTTGCAAAGTACACAGGTCACGAGCAAAAACAAAATGTAATAGAGAATACTAAGCTTGCCAAATATAAATTTCAGTTTTTTCATTCAATCACATCCTAATAATACTTCCAGGTCTACTATTTCTAAGTATTCTACTCAAAAAAATTTTATATCGTTCATTTATTTTTACACTTTTTCTTGACCAAAATGTAAAAATTTCATGATCTTTTCTATATTCTCCTTTGTCCAGGCGGTAATCTCGAGCACTGCATCCGGTATCTCCTGGTCTCCGGAATCCGGATTATGCATCCAGATACATGGCATCTTAGCCGCCTTAGCAGCCTTTCCTCCATTCGTTGAATCTTCGATTACAATACACTCGTCTACTGGTACGCCCGACTGTTTCGCTGCAAAGAGAAATGTATCCGGTGCCGGCTTTGGATTCTTCACTTCATCTCCACTTGTCACGACATCGAAATATTTCATCAGATCCAACGTTTCCAGTGTCTCTGTGATTACAGGTTTTGGAGAAGAAGAGGCCACGGCCAGGCGATACCCCGCATCTTTCAGACAGCAAAGCATCTGCCCTACTCCCGGCATCTCAGGGAATCCGTCTCGCGCAATAATTTCATCTTTCTTCTCTTTCATAATCTGATTCATAACTTCAAGACTTTCAAATGTGATTCCGTAATTTTCTTTGATCAGATTCATGAAATGGAATCTTGTAGATCCAATGCATGGTTTATATACATCGTAATCTAAGTCAATTCCATATCGTTCTTTAAAAATCTCTACCCAACATTGATAATGAAGCGGTTCTGTATTGATCAAAACCCCATCCATATCAAAAATCACTGCTTTTATCATTCTTATATCCCAACTTTCTATAAAAGATTAATGTTAATGTGGTTGCTACGATCCAACCAAATGGCCATGCCATCCAGATTCCGGTACTTTCAAAGCTTTTTTTCAAAACCAACGCAAATCCGATTCTCAAAATAAGATCCGGAACTGTTGCAACCACAAAATAGACCATCGCTCCGGAACCTCGGATAATTCCATCTGTCATCAGCTTAATTACAATCATAAAATACCACGGCGATACTATTTTCAAAAATGCCATTCCTGCGCTGATAGCCTCTACACTCTCTGCACCTAAGAATAGCCCCATCATCTGACGACTGAAAATGAAATACAGAATAACAAACGGTAATGCCGTAAGCTCTGACAATTTCACTCCGGTACGAAATCCCAATGGAATTCGTTCTTTCTTTCCCGCGCCGATATTCTGTGCCGTATAACTGGATAGACAGGAACCAAGTGTCATAAAGATATTAATGGCAAATGTATTCAGCTTGATCGCTCCCGAATATCCCGCAACAACTGCTGAACCGAATTGATTTACAATTCCCTGCACGAAAAGATTTCCTACACTCAATACGCTCTGCTGAAGAATGCTTGGAATTGCAATCGCCATGATCTGTCCGAATAATTTCTTATCAAACCACGGCTGCTTTTCTTTCCCGGCAAATTTCTGCAATCTTCCGAGAAGTGTTACTAATGCAAGCACGGCTGACACACCTTGCGCGATAAATGTTGCCCAGGCAACACCGCTCACACCCCAATGGAATTTTGCTACGAAGATGTAATCAAGAATAATATTTCCAGCTGAGGATCCAAGCAGAAAATATAACGGTGTCTTAGAATCCCCGAGTGCTGTAAATACTCCGGTACTCACATTATAAAGCATCAGGAAGATAATTCCGAAAATGTAAATTTTCAAATATAAAACTCCATCTGCCATAATATTCTGTGGTGTGCGGATCCATCTCATCATCTGATGATTAAAGAAATACCCGAATAATGTCAGTATGATTCCCAGCACCATAGAACTAAGAAATGCTGTTGTAACCGCACGCTTCACACCGCCCCGGTCTTCTGCTCCGAACAGTCTTGATACGACTACGGATGCCCCCAGATTCATTCCCACGGCAAATGCCATGAAAATAATTGTGATCGGATAAGATGCGCCGACTGCTGCCAACGCATTTTCTCCTGCAAATCTTCCCGCAATCATACTGTCTGCGATATTGTAAATCTGCTGGAACATCACACTGAACAACATTGGCAGAAGGAACCGCCATAATGTCTTATTCGGATGTTCTTTCGTTAAATCTGTAACCATACTTTCCCCTCTCTCATTACAAACTCTACAATCCAATAATTCTATAAATTTCTTTCATATCCAGACTGGAACGAACGATATCTGCAAGCTTATCATACTGTTCTTCCTTATAAGACTTCCAGTCTACTGCCTGTACCGTCTCTGGATCATATCCTTTTTCTTTTAATAAAGCTGACAAGAAACCACCTGACATTTCCGGAGAATCAAAGATTCCATGCACATAACAGCCATAGACATTTTCCTTCTGTGAACCATCCGGATGTCCTTGTTGTAGCGTATCCGAATCATTTTCTATTGTTACAAGCCCGGATGCGTGCTCATCAAGAATCGTTTCTCCCATATGGATCTCGTATCCTTCGAAAGGAAGTCCCTCCATCTCTTTCAGGATTCCTTTCATCTCGCCAAATGTTCCATGTACTCTGGTTCTGTGTTTTTCCGGACGGAACACGGTCTTTGTATCCAAAAGTCCCATTCCCTGTACAGTTCCTCCGTACTCTTCTCCTGTTGGATCTGAGATCTCCATTCCAAGCATCTGATATCCGCCACAGATTCCAAAGACCGGTTTGTTCTGTGCGCTGTGTTTCAGAACTCTTGCTTCCAGTCCGTTCTGACGCATCCACAGAAGATCGCTGATCGTATTCTTTGTTCCTGGAAGGATCACCGCATCCGGATTTCCAAACTCAGCCGGAGATGAAACATATCTCACACTTACTTCTTCCAATGCTTCTAAAGGTGCTAAGTCAGTAAAATTAGAGATCCTTGGGAATCGGATCACTGCCAAATCAATCAGTCCCGGTTTCTCTTTTTTCTGAAATCGTTCTGTCAGACTGTCTTCCTCATCCAGATCTAAATAAAAATACGGAACTACTCCCGTTACAGGGATATCCGTCTTATCTTCTAACATTCGAAGTCCCGGTTCTAGAATGGATACATCTCCACGGAATTTATTAATGATCGTTCCTTTGATCCGCGCTTTTTCATCCTCTTCAAGAAGCATTACGGTTCCGGCGATCTGGGCAAATACTCCACCACGATCAATATCTCCGACAAGAAGCACCGGTGCATCCGCAAGCTTTGCCATTCCCATATTTACAATATCATCTTTTTTCAGGTTGATTTCTGCCGGACTTCCGGCACCTTCAATTACAATGATATCATACTTTTTTTCCAACTCATGATATGCATCCATAATTGCCGGAATATATTCCTTCTTATGACGGTAATACTCTCTTGCAGCCATCACTCCGATTGGTTTACCATTGATAATCACCTGAGAGCCTGTATCGTTCGTCGGCTTAAGTAAAATTGGATTCATTATTGCTTCCGGTTCAATCCCTGCAGCTTCTGCCTGCATCACCTGGGCTCTTCCCATCTCCAGTCCTTCTTTTGTGATAAAAGAATTGAGTGCCATATTTTGGGATTTAAAAGGTGCAACTTTGTATCCATCCTGTTTCAGGACACGGCAAAGACCTGCTGCCAGTGCGCTCTTTCCGACATTCGACATCGTTCCCTGTATCATAATTGATTTCGCCATATTTTTCGCCTCCTTCACTGTTTTGACAGGATTGTTTCAAGTGCCCGTAAAAGAACATCATTTTCCTCTTTTGTCCGCACTGCAATCCGATACCAGCCTTTCTTCAACCCTCTATAGTTCTCACAATTTCGAATCAAAATCCCCTGCTCTAACAATCGTTCAAACAATGGGATTTCACTATATAATAAGAAGAAATTTGCCTTTGTTGGAATAAATCTAATCCCAAACTCACGCATTTTCTTTTCCATGCGCATTTTTTCTTCCGCGATTTTGTTTCGTATTTTCTGAACTCTCTGTTCTTCTCTCTCTGTCAGTGCTTCTATCCCTGCTGCCTGCGCCGGAACCGACACACTCCACGGCTGACGGATCTGCTGCATGCTCTCTCGCAACCTTGCATCTGATGTCATCGCATATCCAAGTCTTAATCCCGGGATTCCATACATCTTTGTAAATGCCTGTACGAGAAAAAGGCTCGGATAATCTGTCACCTTTTTCACCATGGTATACTTCTGCTCTTCTTCCAGAAATTCAATAAAACACTCGTCTAAAACAAGACGAATCTTCTTTTCTTCACATCGCGTAAGAATCTGTTCCATCAGCTTTGGTTCGATCACCTGACCTGACGGATTCGACGGGGAACATAAAAATACAAGGTCAATATCCTCTGTCAGTTCTTCCAAAAAACTTTCTGTCAATGCAAAGTTATTCTCTCTTTTCAACTCATGATAAATGATCTCGCACTCTACCGTCCGAAGTGCCTGTTCATATTCTGCGAAAGCCGGAATCGGAAGCAATGCTTTCTTTGGTTTTTCTGCAAGAACGACAGAAAAGAACAGCTCCGCTGCTCCATTTCCGAAAAGGAAATATTCTTCCGGCAGACTTTTTTTCTCTGCCAGTCTCTTTCTGAGCCGTCTGCATTGACTGTCCGGATAAAGACTCACTTCATCCATCGATCTTTTTGCCGCTTCAAGAACTTCTTCTGACGGACCGTAAGGATTTACATTAACTGAAAAATCCAGCACATCTCCATATGTATAAATGTCTCCTCCGTGTACATATTCCATGAATCATACTCCTACTTCTCTATGTGTTTCATTTTTAATCTAAAAGTACTGCCTCCAGCTCCTCGCGATTCTCTTCCATCCATTTGATTGGCTTTGGATGTTTAATCTCCGGATCCAGAAGCTTTTCCATCCAGACCATATTATACCAGCGGTCAAATTTGTATCCGCAATGATAGAATTCTCCCACCATGCGGTACCCAAGATGTGCATGGAACTGTGCGCTGTTCTTTGTCAGATATTTATCTTCAATCTCCGGATATCCAATGCATGCATATAGATTGCAAATGTTCTGAGCGTGCAGTACTTTCTCCAGTGCCTCATACAGCTTTTTACCAACTCCGGTTTTCTGCCGGTCTTTTCTTATATAAATTGTTGTTTCCACTGCCCAGTCATATGCCGCACGACCTTTGAATGCCCCTGCACAACTATATCCAAGAATCTCGCCATTCTGTTCTGCGACCAGATACGGGTACTTTCTCATCGTCTGACGCATTCGATCTTTGAATTCTTCCAGTGACGGAACTTCATATTCGAATGTAATCACTGTATCAGTTACATACGGTGTATAGAGCGCCAGAAGTTCTTCTGCATCTTCCATTTTTGCAAATCGAATCAATAAATCCATAACAATAAACCTCCAAAGACAACCATCATCAGTATCGTTGTCATATACATTAATTTCCCGGCACGAAGAATATCCTCCGGTTCAATCTTACGGATTGCATCGCCGATATAATCCTTTTTATAGACTTTCCCGAAATAAACCGCATCCCCGGCTAACTGTACATCAAGCGCTCCGGCGCATACCGCCTCTGACTGGGCAGAATTCGGACTTGCGTGTTTTCTCTTATCACGCAGATAAATCTTCCACGCATTCTCTCCATCCATCCCCGTCAAAAATGCTGCAACAATCATAAACCACGCTGTCAACCTCGCCGGAATGTAATTAAATACATCATCCATCTTTGCCGGAATCCTTCCGAAATACAGATATTTTTCATTTTTGTATCCAAGCATGGAATCCATCGTATTCACTGCCTTGTATAAGAATCCAAGCGGTGCGCCGCCAATCAAAAGAAATAAAAGTGGAGCCGTCACGCCGTCGGAAGTATTCTCCGCCACTGTCTCTACCGCAGCTTTCGTCACGCCTTCTGCTGTAAGGTTCTCTGTATCTCTTCCGACAATCATAGATACAGCTCTTCTTGCACCAGACAAGTCGTCTTCTTTTAATTTCTGATAAACCTTCCTACTTTCCCCTACAAGACACCGCGCCGCAAATATCTGGTAACACCAGCAGGTTTCCAAAAGAAACCGTACTGCCGGATGAACCTTTCCTGCAGCAAATAAGAGTACCGCCGGTACAAGAAAGGATAACGAAACTGTCAGAATCCATAAAATTCCACCTGCCAGAACTTCTCTTATGTTTTTCTTCTCTTGTTCTGACGCATGAATCCGACTGCACAACAGCTTCCGCAATCCTTTTTCCAACACACTGATCAGGTTTCCGATCACGCGTATCGGATGGTACATCCAGACCGGATCTCCGAAAATGCAATCTAACAGAAATCCTGTAATGCATGCCAAGATTATCATCTTCCCATTCATTCTATCGCGCCTCCCAGTTTTTGAATTTCATAAAATCTGTGAACGCCGGACTTCCACTCTTCTTCGTCAACAAGCATTCTATATCCTCCGCCATTTTCCACCTGCCAATGATAAAAATCTTTTTGGTCTTCTGCCAATTGTTCCAGCACAGCCATAATCGTTCCTCCATGAACGACAAAAGCTGCACTTTCTACATTTTCTTTGCATAATCTATCCACCTGACAGAGCATGCCTCTCACACAGCGAGAACGGAATTCCTTCTGTTCCTCCCCTTCCGGAAATGCAATCGTTCCACCGGAATCCAGCCATGCCTGATACTCAGCCCGGTCTTTCAGTTCTTCATATGTCTTACCTTCAAAAATACCAAAATCACATTCCTTTAACAATACTTCCTGCGTGATCTGGTTCTTCGGATAAATCAACTCTGCCGTTTGAATACATCTCTTCATTGGGCTGACAATCACTTGCTGTACCTGTGGATAGCTATCTATTTTATATTTCTGTTTAAAGTTCAGTACTTCCTGTTCTGACAGTTCTTCATCTGTACTTCCGATATATTGTCTCTTTTCATTGCCCGGTGTCTTCAAATGCCGGATCAAAATAAGTTCCATAAATCACTCCAAAAAAAACTATTTTATTTCATTTTCATTTCTATAATAAAGCATCTATCATAAAACATTTATATGCAATAACATTTCTAGAATAATGCAAGCACTGCCAGCATAAACAGTTCACATAACTGCAGGAAGTATCCGGCAAGATCACCTGTAATACCTCCAAACTGTTTTCTGCTAAACTGATAATAATAAGAGAAAACAGCAAGTCCGACAGCAGCTGCTGCCACTCCGCATAATCCCGCTGTCAGAAAGAATCCGACTACTGTTGCAAATAGCCAGAAGATCAATACAATCCTTACATTTCTCTTCTGTGCGCCATCCTGAAAAGTCCGAAGCAACCCACTGTTCTTTGCTGCCTGAAATGACACAACAGAAATCCCACTCAGCGAGCGCGAGAACACAAACACAAGTGCTGCCGAAAACAGGCGTTCTGTTCTCATTTCACTAAAAATCCCCACACACAAAAGGAAATAACAGCAAAGACTGATGATCGCAAATGCTCCCGTATGAGGGTCTTTCAGAATCTCCAGTTTCTTCTCCCGGTCTCCATAAGAACTTTTTGCGTCCATTGTATCTGCGAATCCATCCAGATGAATTCCTCCTGTTATAAAAACCGGAATCAGAGTCAGTACAACTGCATAAAAGAAAGTTCCTTCTCCCTTCCATACTGTGATTAGATTCCCGGCAACTATTTCCAATACTCCAATTATAACTCCGACCAATGGGAAAAAGCACATCGCATATCTCATATTTTTTTCATTCCAGTCAACCCGCGGCATCGGAATCTTAGAATACATTGCGATTGCAATGATCATTGCGTTCAATAACCACATTTTTCTTACTCCTCATCTTCACTTAAGTTCTTCATACTGCTCTACTTTAATCTCTTCAAAGGTACTCATCTTCCGATAAACATTCACACCCATCTCAAGAAGTGGAATTGCTGCAACTGCACCACTGCCTTCTCCAAGAGACATATTTGCATCAATCAGATATGGAAGTTTCAGCTCTTCTAAGACCATTCGCCCCGCCGGTTCTCCCGAGCAATGTGATGCTAGGATATAATCTGCCGTCTCCGGTACCATTCGTACTGCACATAATGCTGCTGCAGAAGAGATAAATCCATCGATCAGAACCGGAATATGATAGATCGCACCGCCAAGAAATGCACCTGTCATTCCGGCAATATCAAGCCCTCCGACTTTGGATAAGACATCTAAAACATCTTCCTTGTCCGGCTGATGCTTTTCAATTGCTCTCTCAATTGCACGAATCTTTCTATTCAGCCCTTCTGAACTAAGGCCTGCGCCTCTCCCTGTCACATTTTCTACACTTTCATCAAGCAGAACGGACACAACAGCACTGCTGGTCGTTGTATTTCCAATCCCCATCTCACCTGTTGCAATCAGATCATACCCTTGTTCTGCCAGCTCTTTGACCTTTCGTATGCCAATAAGAACGGCTTGTGCAGCCTGTTCTCTTGACATTGCAGGTTCCATCGCCATATTCTTTGTTCCGTACATCACTTTGTCTTTCAGATCTGTCACCGACGGAACATCTGTCACCATTCCAATATCGATTGGAAATAAATCCGCTCCGGCGGTCTCTGCCATAATACATACGCTCGTCGCACATTTTGTAAAATTGTCCGCAACGATTGCTGTCACTTCCTGTCCGGTCTGGGTCACTCCCTCTGAAACAACTCCATTATCCGCACAAAAGATCAGCAAGCCTTTCTTTTTAATCTCAAAATCTGCTTTTCTTCGGATTCCTGCCATTCGGATCACGGCATCCTCAAGCTTCCCTAAGCTGAATAATGGTTTTGCAACCGTTTTCCAGTGTCTTTTTGCCTGTTCTTCGCAGGATTTCTCCACCGGTTTTATCATTTTGAATTTTTCAATTAATAATCTTTCATTTTCTTTCATCGACATCTTTTCATTTTTTGTCGTTTTTCTTTCATCATCTACCATTGTTATATCTGCTTTTCTTATTATTTTCTTCTGATCTATAGTTTGTCTTTCTAACTTCACAAGCCAGTTTTTTTCGCATTTTCTGGCATCATCCTCCTATTTTATCATAATTTTTTTCATTCTGATATATAAAAAAGTAACGGAATCTGTCATATTTTCCTTGTAATTTTTCATTTTTTGACATTTTTCTTTTTTCTTCTTGCATTTTTAATATGAAATCTTTCATTTTTCCCAGTTCTTTGTTAAAAAATTTACGGGATTTTTATTGATTTTCTTCACATAATATGTATAATTAAAAAAGGATATGAAAAGCTTGCATGAGCAGCATTTTATTCTATCACTAGAAAGAAAGAGGTATATGTAAGATGGCAAAAATTGATTTAAGTAAGTATGGCATTACTGGAACAACAGAAGTCGTATACAACCCTTCCTACGAATTATTATTCGAAGAAGAGACAAAACCGGAACTTGAAGGTTTTGAAAAAGGACAGGAAAGTGAACTCGGTGCTGTCAATGTTATGACAGGTGTTTACACAGGACGTTCTCCTAAAGATAAATTCATCGTTATGGATGAGAACTCCAAAGATACAGTTTGGTGGACATCTGATGAATACAAGAACGACAACCACCCGGCTACAGAAGAAGCTTGGGCAGCTGTTAAAGATATCGCAATCAAAGAGCTCTCTAACAAGAGACTTTTCGTTGTAGATGCATTCTGCGGTGCTAACAAAGATACTCGTATGGCAATCCGTTTTATCGTTGAAGTAGCTTGGCAGGCACATTTCGTAACAAATATGTTCATTCAGCCAACAGAGGAAGAACTTGAGAACTTCGAGCCAGATTTCGTTGTTTACAATGCTTCTAAGGCAAAAGTTGAGAACTACAAAGAGTTAGGATTAAACTCTGAGACAGCAGTTATGTTCAACATCACAAGCCGTGAGCAGGTTATCGTTAACACATGGTACGGCGGAGAGATGAAGAAAGGTATGTTCTCTATGATGAACTACTTCCTTCCACTTAAGGGAATTGCTTCCATGCACTGCTCAGCTAACACAGACCTCAACGGAGAGAACACAGCAATCTTCTTCGGTCTTTCAGGAACAGGTAAGACAACACTTTCCACAGATCCTAAGAGACTCCTCATCGGTGATGACGAGCACGGCTGGGACGACAACGGCGTATTCAACTTTGAAGGCGGCTGCTATGCTAAGGTTATCAACCTTGACAAAGAGTCAGAGCCTGACATCTACAACGCTATCAGAAGAGACGCTCTTCTTGAAAATGTTACTGTTGACAAGGAAGGCAAGATTGACTTTAACGACAAGACTGTAACAGAGAACACTCGTGTATCATATCCGATTGATCACATTGACAACATTGTTCGCCCTGTTTCTTCCGCTCCTGCTGCAAAGAATGTAATCTTCCTTTCAGCTGATGCTTTCGGCGTACTTCCGCCTGTTTCAATCCTCACACCTGAGCAGACAAAGTACTACTTCCTCTCAGGCTTCACAGCTAAGCTTGCAGGTACAGAGCGTGGCATCACAGAGCCAACTCCAACATTCTCAGCTTGCTTCGGTCAGGCATTCCTCGAGCTTCATCCTACAAAGTATGCTGAAGAGCTCGTTAAGAAGATGGAAATGAGCGGTGCTAAGGCATACCTCGTAAACACAGGTTGGAACGGCTCAGGCAAGCGTATCTCTATTAAGGATACTCGTGGTATCATCGACGCTATCCTTGACGGTTCTATCACAAAGGCTCCTACAAAGACAATTCCACACTTCAACTTTGAAGTTCCTACAGAGCTCCCCGGCGTTGATTCAGGCATCCTCGATCCTCGTGACACATATGCAAATGTTGCTGATTGGGAAGAGAAGGCTAAGGATCTTGCAAGCCGTTTTGTTAAGAACTTTGCTAAGTACGAAGGCAACGAAGCTGGTAAGGCTCTCGTTGAAGCAGGTCCTAAGGCTTAATTTGCCCGACTGCGCTTAACGCATCATAATTGGTGCAACCTTTATCTAAATAAAAATTTCACCCGAAAGGTTTTTGAAAAAATTCCTTTCGGGTGTTTTTTATTGAGATTATACTTACAAAAATGCGGACATTTCTTTTATGTTTTCTTCTTCGGTTTCTAACATTCTTTTGGCGAGGAGGCTGACATGGGGGTCATTGCCGTTGTATTCTCGGATTTTGCGTGACATTTTATTCACTCCCATTGTGTTGCCTTTTATCATCATTTCGGCAATATGCGAAGATGACGAGTCACGCTTTAAATCCCTTTGTGCGGCATAGCGTGTCATTGCTTTTGTCATATTACTCACTCTGTGTGGCTCTGCACCACGATTTTGCAACATTTTATTTGCACAATGATACAGCTTTCCGTATTTAATAAGATGTTCGCACAAAACACCGTCAACCTTGCTGTCCTTCAAACTTTTCCTCACGCTCGTAATTCCCTGACAGCCCATTTCGGCATTCTGCAAAACGCAGTTAAGCATTTCAATATCGTTAGTCATAACAAATCACCTCTGTAGATATTATTTACGGGAATTTTTGTATTTATGCAACCGTAAAAAATTAGGTTGCAACACAGCCGTTTTTATGGTTTAATATCTATTAGATAATAAAAATAGGTGATTTTATGGTTGACGCAAAGTTACATACAATAAAACTTCCGTATCCCGACAAGGGTGACAGAACCGTTTGGGTTTATGTTCCGTCACATTCCGACGGCGAAAAACTGCCCGTTGTCTATATGACAGACGGACAGAATCTTTTTGACGATAATTCAACTCCGCACGGTTCGTGGGAGGTTGCAAAAGCTGTTGAAAATGAGCAGAAAAGCGGTGTAGGCAACGCTGTAATCGTAGGTATTGACAACGGTAATGCTTGGCGTGACAGCGAGCTTACACCGAAATCAATCGGTGTGGTTCAGCACCTTGAAATGCTCTGCGAGGATTTCAAACCCGAGGGCGAAATCTTTGACAATTTTCTTATGAATACCGTCATTCCGTATGTTGAAAATAATTTCCCCGTATGCACCGACAGACAGAATGTTGCCGTCTGCGGAAGTTCATCGGGCGGACTTATGTCATTCTTTTCGGCTTTTGAACACCCGGAAAAATTCGGCTATGCAGGTGTGTTTTCTCCTGCATTTCTCTGTTACACAAGAGAGGATTGGGCGAAATATCTTTCGACAAAAATTGTTGAAAATATGCCGTACCTCTACATCTATACGGGTAACGGTGACGAGCTTGAAGAGATGATTTTTGAAAGCACCGAAATGCTCTATGAACTTTTGGAAGAAAGCTTCTACCCGTATGACAGAATGAACGAGGTCATTCTTTTTGAAAACGCACACAATGAAAAATCGTGGCGAGAAATTTTCCCCGATTTTCTCCACACATTTTTGAGCAGACTTTGATAATATGAACAGCAAAATTGATATAAAAATATGCACCATTGATATGCTGACGGACCTGCAATATCTTTGCAGAACAACTTTTTACGAAACTTTCTCCGATTCAACCGATGAGGAAGATATGCGAAAATTTCTTGCAGAAACCTATTCAGCGGAAAAGCTGTCAGCAGAACTTGCAAACTCCGAAAGTGTAACCTTTATAGCGTACAAAAACGGTACTCCTCTCGGATATTTAAAACTGAATATCGGCAATGCGCAGACTGAAAAATGCCTTGACAATGCGCTTGAAATTCAACGCATCTATATTCTGAAAAGTGCCAAAGGACAGGGCATAGGCTCAGCCTTTATGCAGATTGCGGAGAATTTTGCAAGTGAGAAAAAACTTTCAACAATATGGCTCGGTGTATGGGAACATAACGAGCCTGCAAAGAAATTCTACAAATCAAAAGGATATGAAAAATTTTCACATCACACATTTGTCATTGGTGACGATATGCAAACCGATTTCCTTTTGAAAAAGGAAATTTTATGATTTTTGGCAAAACAAAAGGACAGCCTTTAAAGACTGTCCCAAAAATGTGATTTGGTTTAAATCGAAATTATGCGATGATTTCGCCGTCAACCGTACCGCCAAGACCTGCGGCATTTGATTCGTCTGTATCAATGTGCATTGCAGGAGCGTAGTTTGCGTTTACTCTGATTACAACATCACCGAATGTTGTTGCTCTGCCTGTATTTTCGCCAACCTTAACCGAAACGAGCTGTTTGTCTTTAAGACCAAACTCCTCGGCAGTTTTCGGATCAAGGTGAATGTGTCTTTTAGCGGCAATTACACCGCATTCGATTTCAACCTCGCCCTCGGGACCAACAAGCTTGCAACCGGGTGTGCCTGCAATATCGCCTGATTCTCTGACAGGAGCGGCAATGCCGAGCTTACGAGCGTCTGTAAGAGAGATTTCAACCTGATCTGCACTTCTTTCGGGACCGAGAATTGACATTTTCATTTCACTTTTCGGACCTACAACGGTTACCTTTTCAACACAGGCAAACTGTCCGGGCTGTGAAAGATTCTTTTTGTTTGTAAGAGTTGCGCCCTTGCCAAAGAGAGCCTCAAGAGTTTCTTTGGTAACATGAACATGATGCGCTGATGTTTCAACCATTACTTTCATTTTGTGTACCACCATTCAATTAGAATTCGCCGTACGGCTTCGTGTTTATTTTACTACTTTATTCTTGGAATTTCAACATTTTTGATAAATTTAAATCTTTATTTTGGGAGAGAAAATTATGTATAATACCTGGGAAGAATTAAAATCGGCTTGTGAAAACTGTCACAGGTGTGAACTCTGCGAAACTCGCACAAATGTTGTTGTGGGCATCGGCAACGAAAATGCAGAGGTTATGTTCATCGGTGAAGGTCCTGGCGAAAACGAGGATCTTCAAGGCGAACCGTTTGTCGGCAGAGCAGGCAAACTGCTTGACAAAATGCTTGCGGCTGTTGACCTTGACAGAAACAAGAATATTTACATTGCCAATATGGTAAAGTGCCGTCCGCCGAAGAACCGTGATCCAAAGCCCGAAGAACAGGAAATGTGCATTGAGTGGCTCAGAACACAGGTGAGAATGATCAAGCCGAAAATTATTGTCTGTCTCGGCAGAATTGCGGCGGCAAGGCTTATTAAATCGGATATCAAAATCACAAAGGAACACGGTCAATGGATTGAGAAAAACGGTGTGCTTATGATGGCAATGCTTCATCCTGCGGCAATTTTGCGTGATCCACGCAGAAAGCCCGACGCTTTTGACGATTTCTTAAAGCTCCGTGATAAAATCAACGAGGTCTGTAATCATACATATGAATAATTTTTTGCAGCGGAGGTCTAGTGTGACCTCTGCTGTTTTTATATGTATAATTTCAAAATATTGTACATACAGATGACGAATACGGTAAGATTTCTGTTGATATTGCGGCGCTAATTTGGTATAATTAGTATGCAAAGCACAGTGATTTTTTCTGTAAGAAACATATGAAAAGGGTGATTTTATGAGTCTTGTAGAATTTAATAATGTTTACAAAAGATACAAAACGGGTGAGATTGTCATCAATGCGGTTGACGGCATTTCGTTCAAGGTTGAGGAGGGCGAGTTTGCAATTGTAGTCGGTGCGTCCGGTGCAGGCAAAACAACTGTTCTGAATATTCTCGGCGGAATGGACAGCTGTTCCGAGGGTGAAATCATTGTCGGAGGAAAGGATATAAGCAAATTTAAGGACAAACAGCTTATTGAGTACAGACGGCATGACATAGGTTTTGTGTTCCAGTTTTACAACCTTGTTCATAACCTAACGGCAAAGGAAAATGTTGAGCTTGCCGCTCAGATTTGCAGCAATCCTCTTGACAGTGAAACTGCTCTTGACAGCGTGGGCTTGCTTGAAAGGGCAAACAACTTCCCTGCACAGCTTTCGGGCGGTGAACAGCAGAGAGTTTCAATCGCAAGAGCACTTGCCAAAAGACCGAAGCTTTTGCTTTGTGACGAACCGACAGGTGCGCTTGACTACAACACGGGCAGACAGATTCTGAAATTGTTGCAGGAAACCTGCCGTAAAGACAAAATGACCGTTGTTCTCATCACTCACAACGGAGCAATAACGCCGATGGCGGATCACATTATAAGAATGAAAAGCGGAAAAATTGTTGAAGATATTTACAATGAAAATCCGAAAAATGTTGAAGAAATTGAGTGGTAAAAAATGAAAAGGAGGTGTCACAATGACTAAATCCTTGATAAAAAACACATTCAGAGAAATTAAAAATACAAAAGCAAGATTCATCTCAATTATGGCGATTATCGCCCTCGGAGTAGGATTTTTTGCAGGAATAAAGGCAACGGTTCCGTCAATGTACAATCTTGCAAGAACCTACACGGATGAGCAGGAGCTTATGGATTACCGACTTGTGTCAACGGTTGGATTTGATGAGGACGACATAAAGGCGGTAAAAAATACGGACGGAGTAACCTCTGTTATGCCGTCATATTTCTGCGATGTTCAGACCGATGCCGACAGCGGCGGCAGGACTATGAGAGTCATTGCGCTTCCCGAAAAATACGGTGATAATTCCGTTCAGAACAAGCTTGTTTTGACGGAAGGCAGACTTCCCGAAAAGTCGGGTGAAATTGCAGCCGATTCAAGCTCGTTCACGGCAGAGGGTTATAAAATCGGCGACAAAATCAGATTTGCAAAACAGACGGGCGATACAGATACTTCAACCGAACTTAAAACCCTTGAATACACTGTGGTAGGTCTTGTGCAGTCACCTCTTTACATAGCATATCAGCGAGGAACTACGACGGTCGGCAACGGAAAAATCTCGGATTATTTCTACATTTGCCCCGAAGATTTCGCCTTTGAACGCTACACGGAGCTTTATGTAAAAACCGATATTTCGGATAAATTCTTGGCATACACGGACGATTATGATAATGCCATAGAGAATAAAGCCGCCGATTTTGAAAAGGTGGGAGAGAACAGGAGCAACAGCTTTACGGTTGAGGTTATCGACAAGGCTAAGAGCGACCTTGCAGATGCAAAACAGGAGTATTCGGACAATAAAGAAAAAACCGAAAAGAAGCTTGCCGATGCAAAGACGGCGATTGATGACGGCAAAAAAGAGCTGAAAACCAAGACCGATGATGCACAGAAAAAACTTGATTCGGCAAAACAGCAGATTGAGGACGGCAAGACACAGCTTGAAAATTCACGCAATGAATATAACACAAAAATTGCCGATGCACAGGCTCAGATTGCCGAAAAGGAAAGTCAGCTTAATTCTGCAGAAAAACAATATAATTCTTCAAAAGCAGAATTTGATAAAGAAATTTCAAAATCACAGGCTGAAATAGAAAATGCGGAATATCAGCTGCAGTCGGCAAAGGATACATTTCAAACCGAACAGGAACCACAACTTTTGGCAGGAATAAGTCAGGCTGAGGACGCCGTTTCGGCTTTGCAGTATCAAATCAGTCAGACAACCGATGAAGAAACGCTTGCTGTTTTGAACGCACAGCTTGAACAGGCTCAGCAGACGCTTGACGAACTCAACGCAACATACGATTCCGCAAAGGCTCAGCTTGAAGAAAGCGAAAGCCGACTTTCCGAAAGCAAGGCACTTTTTGAACAGAAAAAGAGTGAGGGACAGGCTCAGCTTGACTACGCATATTCACAGATTTCAAGCGGAAGAACACAGCTTGATGCCGCAAAAGCAGAACTTGCACAACAGTCGGCAGACGGTCAGGCACAGCTTGATTCGGCAGAAAGCAAGCTGAATGACGCTCAGAGCGAGTATGACAGCGGTGTTGCAAAGCTTGCCGAGGAAAAGAAAAACGGCGAGAAAAAACTCTCCGATGCACAGACAGAATACGATGACGGTGTTAAAAAAGCCGATGAAGAATTCAAAAAGGCAGAGGATAAAATCAAAGACGCAGAGGAAGAAATCAATTCTCTTACAGAACCAAAGTGGTATGTCTTCGACAGAAGCGACAACCCGGGTTACTCAACATTTTCTTCAAATGCTGACAGACTCGGCGCTGTTGCAACGGTATTTCCAGTATTCTTCCTGCTCGTAGCGGTGCTTGTCTGCGTAACCACAATGACAAGACTAATTGAGGAAAAGCGTACCGAAATCGGAACGCTGAAAGCGCTCGGCTACAGCAACACAAGCATTGTAATGAAGTTTGTAATCTACTCGTTGCTTGCGGCTGTTATCGGAAGTGTAATCGGTATTTTAATCGGCATTTTCACCTTGCCGTTTGTAATTTATGATGCTTACAAAATTATGTACTACATCGGCGATATAACGCTGATACCCGACTATACAAGCATAATTTTCGGAATTGTTGCCGCAGTTGTCTGCACGGTTGTTGTGTCGGTTGTAGTGTGTGCAAAATCTCTGCACGAAAAGCCTGCGGCTGTTATGCGGCCGAAAGCACCAAAGGCGGGCAAGAGAATTTTGCTTGAACGCATAAAACCGTTGTGGTCACATATGAGCTTTAACTCAAAGCTGACCGCAAGAAATCTGTTCAGATACAAGGTAAGACTTTGTATGACTGTTATCGGTGTGGCAGGCTGTACGGCTCTGATTGTTGCCGCATTCGGTTTGCTCAACAGCTTTGAACCGGTGACACACGATCAGTTTGAAACAATCTATAAATACGATGCCGTTGTTGTTCCGAAAGACAGCGGAAGTGCCGACAATCTTTCGTTTTTGACAGATACACTTGATAAAAACAGCAATGTCAAACTCTCAATGCTTGTTTCACAGCAGGAATGTACGGTAACACACGGCAGTAAGGTTAAGGACAGCGACACAAATCTTGTTGTACCGCAGAATCCCGAAAAGTTTGACGAAATTGTTTCTCTGCATACAAGAAAAGGCAAAGAAGAACTCAAGCTTTCGGACAACGGAGTAATGCTCAGCGAAAAAATGTGCAGTGAGCTTGGAATAAAAACGGGCGACAAAATCACACTGAATGTTGACGGCAAAAAGGCAGAGGTCAAGGTCAGCGGAATTTTTGAACAGTACCTTTACAATTTTGTCTATATGACGCCAACCGCCTATAAGAGCTTGTTCGGCAGTGACTGCACCTATAATATGGCTGATGTCGCACTCAAAGATACCTCGGATTCCGCCTGCGACAAATTCGGTTCACAGGTTTTATCCGATGATAAAATTGCGGCGGTAAGCTACATTGCATCAAGCTTGAACGAATTTAGAAATATGCTCAACTCTCTTGATATGGTTGTTACGGTTATGATAATCTGCGCAGCGGCACTTGCCTTTGTTGTACTCTACAACCTGACTAATATCAACATTGCCGAGCGTGTCCGTGAAATTGCAACCTTTAAGGTTCTCGGATTCTACAACCGCGAAACTTCATCATTCATTTACAAAGAGAACATAATTTTGACTATCCTCGGAATTTTCGTAGGTCTGTTCCTCGGAAACCTTTTGACGGGCTTTATCATTCAGACGGTTGAGGTTGACAATGTTATGTTCGGAAGAGATATTTATTTCACTTCATACCTCTATGCGGCAGGGCTGACATTCCTGTTTTCAATTCTTGTAAATGCGGTTATGAGCTTTAAGATTAAAGCCGTTAATATGGTTGAAAGCCTTAAAAGCGTTGAATAACGGAATATTTTGCCGTATGCTTAAAAAATCTTTTGTAAAATATTGATTGAATACAGCAATTGTGTTATAATACAGAAGAATAGGCTAAATAAATAGGCTGACAGGCAAAATATCTGTGAAAGGATAGTTACAGTAATGATAAAAGCTAATGAATACCGCACAGTCACCTGCGGTGAGTTAAGAGAAGAAAATATCGGACAGCAGGTCAGAGTTGCGGGCTGGGTTGAAAATATCCGTGACCACGGCGGTGTAATGTTCCTCGATATCCGTGATCAGTACGGTGTGCTTCAGGTTGTTGTTCACAACGATGAACTCCTTAAAGATATCAACAAGGAATGTACAGTAACTCTCAGCGGTACTGTTGTTAAGCGTGACGAAGAAACAATCAACAAGAAGATTGCAACAGGTTTCGTTGAAGTTCACACGGAGGACATCAAGGTTCTCGGCAAGTGTAAAAATGTTCTTCCGTTTGAGGTTGCAACCTCTACAAATACCAATGAAGAAGTAAGACTTAAATATCGTTTTCTTGACCTCCGTAACCCGAAGGTTCACAATAATATTATGATTCGTTCGCAGATTATCACATTTCTGCGCAACAAGATGAACGAAATGGGCTTTATGGAGATTCAGACTCCTATCCTTTCAACTTCATCTCCGGAGGGCGCTCGTGACTACCTTATCCCGAGCAGAAAGCACAAGGGCAGATTCTATGCTCTCCCACAGGCTCCTCAGATTTTTAAACAGCTCCTTATGGTGTCAGGCTTTGACAGGTATTTCCAGATTGCACCTTGCTTCCGTGATGAGGATGCAAG
>OIWK01000243.1_pt1 | contig 57741 bp, 52 predicted proteins | sample 1587401 | NCBI WGS metagenome assembly OIWK01 (sample SAMEA3888911, study PRJEB22519) | human gut metagenome | biome: human gut; feature: human-associated habitat; material: faeces | place: Denmark | collected 2009 | reverse complement strand
GAAGTGATGTGGAAGATGATTATCGGATTAGTGCAGAAAAAGACATTCACTATTCTTTTATTATCCGTAATGGATAAGGTGTTTGATGAAGGTATCTATAGATATTTTTCGGCTTTCGAAATTATCCGAGAGCCGCATTGTGTTGCTATACCTCATCAAAGTATTAAATTGGAATTTCGCAATTGTATGTGATAAATTTTTAATTCGTAGTACGGTTTACATATTCTCGTGGAGATATACCCTCGATTTTTTTAAAAACACGGCTGAAATAAAAGGCGCTTTCATAGCCGAGCCGGTCAGATATTTCATAAACTTTCAAGGTACCCTCATCAAGAAGCTGCTTTGCACACTCAATTTTAGCATGGTTTACATAATCTATAAATCCCAAATCATTATATTTGGAAAAGAGAATCGAAAGGTAATTCGGACTGATGTTAAACAGGTTTGAAAGCTGGTTCAAAGTGATTTTCTCTTCTACATGCTCGTCAATATATTTTTTTACTGCGGAAATCGTGCGTGTCTTATAATCCTTATTATGCTCCGAAAAGAAGTTACATAATCCTTCACACAAAGTCTGCATCCATTCCAAAATCTGAGAAACAGATTCCGCTTCATATAGGCAGTTATAGCCGTTTGCTGCGTTGGAAAATATTTCATTAAGCTGTTTTTCTCCGTTATTTAAGCAGGAAAGTGTCAGATGAAGTACATTGCTGGCAGCGGAAAGTGCCTGTGCAAAATGTCTTTTGTCATCCTGGAAAAGCTCAATGATATCATGGAAAACAGCAGAGAGAACTTCCGAATTATATTCGTTAAATGCACGCTGCAAATCGTCTTTAAAAATAGCAATGTTAAATACGTTATGTCCATCTTCAGAAAGATTTTTGTCGGTTGCAAAAATAAAACCATCGGATGTTCCAGCAACATTTGGAAAAATCTGTCTTGCATCCGAATAGGAGCTGCAGATTTCTCTTGGATTTTTGACAAGCGAACCAATGGCGGCAAGGATTTTAATGCTGTAATAGTTAAAAAGCATTTCTTTTACCTGACAGAAAGCGTCAGAGATAATCGTCTTAAAATGGCTTATCTGTTCTTCGTCAAAAAAGAAAATGACTGCAATATGAGTTGTGTCAAGAAAGACAATATGGCAGGAAGCATATTTTATGATAAGGCTGCGGATCATCTGGAAGCTGCTCTGATAAAGTGAAATATCTGTGGCTGATACGGAAACACCGGTCTGTCTTGTATTTTGCATTTCCAGATAGGCAACTGTATATCCGGCTGCATCAAAATGGATAGAGAGCAGTTCACGCTGTACATGAAACTGTTCTTCGGTTTCGAATAAATTAAGCAGCAGACGGACATAAAAATTATCTACAAGTAAGGATAAATCAGTGTTAGGCTCCACGGAAGAGGTCTGTCTTTTTGCTTTTTCCAGGATATTTAAGGCCTTTTGAATCGACTTGGTTAAAACATCTTCGGTCAGTTCTAATTTTACAAGATAATCAAGAACCTGATAAGAAATAGCCTGTCTCACAAGATGAAATTCTTCGTAACTGGTAAGAAGAATGAAAAGAGGAGGATGCTCTAAGGACTGGCATTTTTCAATGAGTTCCATTCCGTCCATAACCGGCATTTTAATATCAGTAATTACAATTTCAGGATGATTCTCCAGAATAAAATCATAAGCCTGTTTTCCGTTTGTAGCAGTTCCTGCGATTTCAATTCCAAACATTTCCCAGTTGAGCATGGAACGGATTCCAATCTGAACTAAAGGCTCGTCATCCACAATAAGAAGCTTTATCATATCATAAATCCCCATTTCTAAGTATATATACATTTTATAAATTTCTATTTTACCTCATATGGAAGTAAGATCGACACAGTTGTAAATTCTGACAGGCGGCTGCTTACACGGAGTCCATAGTCAGAACCATATTCATATTGCAGCCGCTTATGCACATTACTTACACCGATTTCCTTGAAAAAATCTGTTTTTGAATTATTTTTTTCGGAAAGAAGCTGCCTTGCCTGTTCTTCCGTCATGCCGACTCCATCATCTGTAATATCAATCTGAAGGACTGCATCATTTTTCCGGAAGATATGTACGGTAATTGTTCCGGGAGCACCTTTTGGCTCAATTCCATGGAAAATGGAATTTTCCACGATCGGCTGTAAGGTAAAACGTGGAATCAGGCAGGTTAATGCGGTCTCATCTTCAATTTCATATTTTAAAGTAATGATTCCACCGTAGCGATATTTCTGAATGGTGAAATAATCGTCCAACAGGCTGATTTCAGTGGAAATTGGAACACATTTTTCCGAGCCTTTTGCTATATTTTTCAAAAGTCTGGAAAGGGCAGTTGTCATCTCTGCGATTCCTGGTGCATTCTGAATGGTCGCCATCCATTTGATAGAGTTTAAGGTGTTGTATAAAAAGTGTGGGTTAATTTGGCTTTGCAGCATTTTATATTCATAGTCACGCTTTTCATTTTCGTCTTTGATCCGCTGCTTCATGAGTGTGTTAACATCTTCTGCAAGGTCGTTAATGCTTCTGCCGATTTCTCCAAGTTCATGATCCCATTCAATCGAACTGTCTCTTTCGAAATTGCCGTCTGAAATACTTTTCATGCGGATATGAAGTTCATGTACCGGAACGTTGATCATATGGTTTAAGATGCTATGTAAAATGATTCCGGTAGCAAGTGCAAAAGATATAATGATCATAATGATCGAAAATAATTGCTGATAAAAGGTATTCACCGTGATCAATTGTGTAATATAGCAGTTTTCGGCAGAAAGGGGAACTGAGATTGCAACAAAGTCTCCAGATATGCTCTTTATCTCATTTACTAAAGTGTCAGAGGAGGCAGCGATGGAGGAGATATCTTTTGTAATGTTAAAATCTGGCTCGCAAGGCTCTAACACATAATTTTTATAGCTGTAATCATGTCCGTTTAAGCTTAAGTAAAAATTTCCGTTATAAGTAGATACTGTTTTTAATGGCATGGTGACAACATTCGGCGACATTTCCATATAGATAAAGCCAAGCTCGTCTGTATTATACATACTGTAAATCGGACGCACGATCGGAAGATATTGTGATCCGTTTGAGGCTGTAAGAATACCTTCTGTGTAACTATAAGTCCGGTTTACATAATAATCATTAAAAAATGGCAGCGCCATGACAGCATCTGCGGACTGGAACGCCTGATTATAAGCGGAGGCAGCAACCTGTAAAAAATCGTTTCTGCTATAAGAAGCAATAAAAATCCGTTTTATATAATAACGGCCATTATAACTGTTATAGCTGTCATTTAAATAGGTAGAAGCTGTAAATTTTGATGTAGGTGTCTCAGAAGACTGCAGATAATTTTGAATGGAAGTACTTGCCTGACAGCTCCGTACAAAGGAGTAAGCATCCTGAATATTACTGTCGATGGAAGAACTCAGCAGTGTGAGTGAGGATTCGGCAGTATGTATCATGTTTTGCTTTATGGTCTTATAGTAAAAGGAATAACTGATCGCTGATACAGCGATACTTAAAAAGACACAAAGCAAAATTGTCGTTAATGTAATTTTGGAACGTATGGTTTTAAATCTTTTCTTCTTCATAAAATCTATTATAGCTGTAAAAATATTTTTTCGAAAGTAAATGTTGAAAGTTATCTTGATAAATAAGCAAAGTGATAGAAAAAAGATATGTTTTTTGAAAAAAGGATATCTTTTTTTGAAAAATACAGAACAGAATGAAAAGATGAAAAAAATGTGAATTTAAATGTAAAAAAATCTATGTCCTTTCCATTGCAAAGCCAATATAATAAAATCATCCAAACGGAAAACGAAATTTAAGGAGGATTTACTATGAAAAGAAAATTACTTAGCATGTTACTTGCAACGTGTATGATGGGGTCTTTACTTGCAGGCTGTGGTTCTGACACAACAGCGGATTCTAATGCGGGCGCAGATCAGACAACATCAAATGCAGCAGAAGGAACCGAGACAAAAACAGAGGCTTCCGGAGATGCAGTCACCTTAAAATGGGCAATCTGGGATCAGGAGACAACTCCTTACTGGAATGCATTAAAAGAAGCTTATGAAGCTGCAAATCCAAATGTAACAATCGAAATGGTTGACCTTGGCTCATCTGATTACATGACAGTTCTTGCAACTGAATTGTCTGGCGGTGATACGGATTTCGATGTAGTAACCATTAAGGACGTGCCTGGATATTCAACTTTAGTTCAGAAAAATGCATTAGAGCCGCTTGACAATTATATTTCAGAAGCAGGAATTAATCTTGATGACTTCAATGGTGTTACAGATCAGGTCACAGTAGACGGAAGCTTATATGAACTCCCATTCAGAAGCGATTACTGGTTAATATTCTACAACAAAGATGTATTTGATAATGCAGGTGTTGCTTATCCATCGAACGATATGACAATGGAAGATTACGATGCACTTGCAAGACAGCTTACCGATACAACTTACGGTTCACAGGTTTATGGCTGCCATTATCATACATGGAGATCCGCAGTTGAATTATTCGGAACCTTAGATGGCAAACATTCTGTATTGGATGGTAACTATGACTGGATGGCTCCATATTATGACATGATTTTAAGTGAAGAAGATGACGGTGTATGCCAGAAATACACAGATTTAAGTACAGAAGGTCTTCACTACTCAGCAGCATTCTCGAATGGAAACGTTGCTATGTTAAATATGGGTTCCTGGTTCATTGCAACCTTAATCTCCAACTTAGAGAGTGGCGAATATGACAGTTCACTTTGTGGAAACTGGGGTATCGCAAGCTATCCTCATCCAGATGGAGCAGAAGCTGGAAGCACAATTGCAACAATCACAGGTCTTGCAGTAACAAGCGCATCCCAGCATAAAGATGAAGCATTTGATTTTGTAAACTATGTATCTGGTGATGAAGGTGCAAACGTAATGGCTCTTACAGGAAACTTCCCTGCCAAGATGACAGATTCTGTAATTGACATAATCTCTGGTATGGCTGGATTTCCGACAGATGAGAGCAGCAAAGAAGCATTAAAAGTAACAAATGCTTACCTTGAAGTACCATACGCAGAGAATGTTTCTGAAATTAACAATGTTCTTGATACGTACCACACAGCAATCATGAACCGCGAGGTTGCGGTTGAAGACGGTATTGCATCCATGAACGAAGAAGTAGGAAAGATTCTTGGAAATTAAGAAATAATCACCTTTCAGGAAGAGGCTGGCAGAGTACAGCCAGCCTTTTTCTGAAAAGCAGCTTGAAAGGAAAGAAAGGAAATAAGCCGTATCTGGCTTTTGGGCATAGTTATGGATGAAAAAAAAGCAAAAAAATTGGAACAGCTGGAAGCAGAAATGGCAAGGCTGTGGGAGCAAAGTCAGAACGAAACTGATATTAAGAAAAAACAAAAATTGATTGCCGAACGGAATACACTACAACGAAAAGTGGTTACATTACGCTATAATAGAAAAATTTCAAGACAGACAAAAGAAGATCTGGTTGCATATTCTTTTATTGCACCAAACTTTATCGGATTCGCCGTGTTTACATTAATTCCTATTGTATTTGCATTTATTCTGGCATTTACAGAATGGGATGGAAATAACCCGATTAAATTTGTGGGAATTTCCAACTTCTTAAAACTGCCATCGGATACCTTCTTTGTGGCAGCATTGAAAAACACAATTATTTATTGTATTGGAACAGTGCCTCTTACAATGATCATTTCACTGGCACTTGCAATCGTATTAAATCAGAAAGTAAAAGGAAGAGGATTTTTCAGAACGGTTTCATTCTTCCCGTATGTAGCATCTTTAGTTGCGATCACAACGGTATGGTCTATGATCTTTCATCCGACCAAAGGACCGGTCAACTATCTGTTGATGAAACTTATCGGAATTGAACAGAGCCATCTTCCAAACTGGTTTGGTGGAAATTTGATTATGCTGACATTGATTTTATTCAGTGTCTGGAAATACATGGGTTACTACATGGTAATTTATCTGGCAGGTTTGCAGGGAATCTCGGCAGAACTGTATGAGGCAGGAAGCTTAGACGGAGCAACTACCTGGCAGAAATTCAAATACATTACCTGGCCACAGCTTCGTTCTACAACTTTCTTCGTAGTTGTTATGTTGACCATTAACTGCTTCAAGGTATACGATGTTGCAATTATGTTAGCAGGCGGCAGTGACGGAACCTTAAGTAACTCTGCATCTGTATTGGTTTACTATATTTACCAGAACGCATTTAACTACTGGAAACTCGGTTATGCGAGTGCAGTTGCAATGGTATTATTTGTACTTGTTTTAATCGTAACTATTATACAGTTTGCGTACGAAAAGAAATTAGAAGAGTAGGAAAGGAGGAGCTAAGATGAGCAATACAATGACAAAGCAGAAAAAAGAAGCATCTATTAAAAGAAATAACTTTATTAAAAAGTTCTTCCTGTATCTGATATTACTGATTATCACGGCAGCGATGCTTGTTCCGTTTATCTGGATGTTATCAGCATCTATTAAAACGGACCGTGAAGTATTCCAGATGACACCATTTGTTCTCATACCGGAAACACCAAGATGGAGCAACTACATAGACATCTGGACAAAGATTCCATTTGGAACTTTTGTAAAAAATACCGTATTCCTTACAATTGTCGTTACAATCCTTCAGCTTTTGACCAGTAGTTTTGCCGCATATTCATTTGCAAAACTTGAGTTCAAACATAAAAATGCTTTATTTATGGCATACATCGCAACAATTGCAATGCCATGGCAGGTTTATATGGTTCCACAGTTCATCATGATGAGAAAAATGGGATTAAATGATAAACTTCTTGCAATGATCTGCCTGCAGGCATTTTCTGCATTCGGTGTGTTTATGATGCGTCAGTTTTATGATGGTATTCCGAACGAATTATGTGAGGCTGCAAGAGTAGATGGAATGAGTGAATATAAAATTTATTCACACATTATGCTTCCACTGTCAAAGCCGGCATTATCTACACTGACGATTTTCACATTTGTAGCAACCTGGAATGATTACCTTGGACCATTGATCTATTTAAAATCACAGGAAAAGAAAACGATCCAGTTAGGTTTAAAAATGTTTATCGGGCAGTATTCGTCCCAGTATGGACTGATTATGGCAGGTTCAGTACTTTCACTGATTCCGGTATTAATTGTATTCATTTGTTTACAGAGATATTTCGTAGAAGGAATTGCATCTACCGGTCTGAAAGGTTAACAAAAAATGGAGCTGTCACACAAAGAAAGTTTGTGTGGCAGCTCCTTTGCTTTTATTATTGAGAGAGTGAGGAAGAAAAATGTTATTTGAGGAAAAACCACAGATTTCTGAAGAGGAAATAAAAAATGCAATGGATTTTGCAACGGCGCAGGTGGAGCGGAATCTGCCGCAATTTACGACAAAGTTCCAGAAGGCATACAGCGAAAAGGGGTTTTATGAGCCGACAGAGAATGTGGACTGGACAACAGGTTTCTGGACAGGGGAAATCTGGCTTTCTTATGAGGATACTGGCAAAGAAGAATTTAAAAAGGCAGGAGAAATCCAGATTGACAGCTTTTTAAACCGTATTGAGAATAAAATTGAAGTGGATCATCATGATATGGGATTTTTATATTCACCGTCGTGTGTGGCAGGATATAAGCTTACTGGAAATGAGAAAGGAAAAAAAGCCGCTATTCTTGCCGCAGACCAGTTGATCAGCAGATATCATCCGGTCGGAGAATTTATTCAGGCATGGGGACCAATGGACGCACCGGAAAACTACAGACTGATTATTGACTGCCTGTTAAACTTACCGCTTCTTTACTGGGCGTCCGAAGAAACCGGGGATATGAAATACCGCGAGATTGCTGAAAAGCATATTCATACAACCGTTGCGAATGTCATACGTGAGGATCATTCTACATGGCATACATTTTTCTTTGATATGAAAACCGGAAAACCAGATCATGGAGCAACCTGTCAGGGCTACAGAGATGGCTCTGCGTGGGCGAGAGGTCAGGCATGGGGAATTTACGGAATGGCACTTGCCTATAAATATACCGGGTGGGAAGAGTATACCCAGAAGTTTTTTGATGTGAGTGAATTTTTCCTGGCACATCTGCCGGAGGATATGATTCCGTTCTGGGATCTGGAGTTTACGGACGGAGACGACCAGCCGAGGGACTCCTCCTCCGCATCAATCGCAGCATGCGGAATGCTTGAGATGGCAAAGTATTTAAAAAAAGATGATGCAGATGTTTGCCGGGCAACCGCAAAGCGTCTGATGAAGGCACTTTATGACAAGTATGCGGTAAAAGATCCGGCGCAGTCAAACGGACTGGTGCTTCACAGTACCTATTCCAATCATTCCCCATATAATACCTGTAATCATTACGGGGTAGACGAGTGCAATATCTGGGGAGATTATTTTTATATGGAAGCGCTCATGCGGTTAAAGAAAGACTGGAATCCGTACTGGTAAAAAAAGAAAAAATGCAGGGAAAGCAGGCGTGGCAGTAGAATGAAAAAAGAAGAATTTTTTGACAGGGACAGTTCCCATTATTACTTTGATGATGGAAAAAAAGCAGGGGAATACTGCAAAAATAATTTTAAAGAAGATGCAGGGCAGACGATAAAGGTGGCAGATGGTGTGTGCCGGAGATATTTTCTGTTTAACTCTAAATGGGATTTGGAGCAGACAGATGAACCGGTACAGTTTGATGGAAAAATAGACTGGACTTATATGCCGGCGAATGACCCGGAATTTGTCTGGCAGTTTAACCGACACCGTTTTTTTATGACACTTGGGCAGGCGTATCAGATGACCGGCGATGAAAAATATGCGAAAGCATTTACAGAGATTGCAGAGGAATGGATTGACAATGTGCCGCTCAATGAAAAATTTGCAGGTGGACCATGGAGAAGTTTAGATACTGGTTTCCGCGGGGAATACTGGAGTAAGGCAATCTGGCTTTTCCATGACAGTCCTTCTCTTGCGGAAGAATTTTTACAGAAATATTATGACAGCATGGTAAGTCAGGCAGAGCATATTATCGAGTGCCATTCTCCATATCGTTATATGAGCAACTGGGGCGTGATTGAAAACCATGGTCTGTTTGAAATCGGGGTATGTCTGCCGCAGAGTGAGACAACAAAGCGTTTTATTGACTTCGCAGTGAAAAATCTGGAAGTACAGGTAAGAATGCAGATTATGCCGGATGGAGTGCAATGGGAGCAGTCGCCAATCTATCATAACGAAGTGCTGCACTGTCTTTTGGATGTGGTTCTGCTTGCACAGAGAAACCAGATAAAGCTGCCGGAGGTTATTCTCCGTCAGACCGAGAAAATGGCATTGGCAGATGTTGCGTGGTTAAAACCGGGCCATCATATCATTATGATGGGAGACAGCGATGATGTGGATGTGAGGGACCGCATCAGTGTGGCAGCTTATCTCTTTCAGAATCCGGTTTTACGATATGCAGGTTTTGATCATCTTGATTACGAGAGTATCTGGGATCTTGGAACAGGAGCACTGGAAGAGTATGAAAAGATGGAGAAAAAAGAACCGGAGTTTACCTCTGTTTTCTTAGAGCACAGTGGAAACACTTATTTCCGTTCTGACTGGACAGAGGATGCCAATTTTTTACATCTGCACTCCGGCACACTGGGAGCTGGACATGGACATTCAGATAAGCTGCATATTGATCTGGTCATAAACGGTGAGGATGTTTTAATGGACGGAGGACGTTATACTTATGTAGCAGGACCGAAGCGTTTTGAATATAAAGATCCGACTGGACATAATACCATTACGGTTGATAACAAGCTGTTTACCGTCTGCAAGGACTCGTGGGAATGTAGTAAGCTTGCCCAGCCGGTAAAACAGAACTTTACCTGCACCGAAACAGCACAGTTTGCACAGGCAGGACATCTTGGTTACATGGATATGCCGGGCGGTGTTTATATCAACCGAAAAGTGGTTTACATAAAACCGGATATTTATATCATTGCGGATGAGATGTACACCGGAGATAAACATGAGTATGAGCAGTATTTTCATTTTAATAATTATGGCACAGTTGAAACGGAGCAGAAAAATTATCCGGTTGTAACCTACCGTGGAAAAAAGGCGCAGGCTGATTTCTATTTTGTTTCGGATGATATAAAAATAGAAATGAAAAAAGGTCATATCGCAAGACATTACAACGAGGAAAAGGAGGGCATGGTCTGCGAGGTGACAAGGACGTCAGAAGGATTTACAAGTCTTATCACAGTCATTGATGCAGATCCGGCACGCGCATTTTCTGTGGAAAAAATTCCGGTTCACTCTGCATTAAAGGGAATTGAGTATCCGCAAAATATGGCAGAGGCATTAAAGCTTATCGCAGGAAAAAAAGAGTATATCGTAATCATCTGCCATCAGGAGGTAAACTCCCCGACAGATCTTGTGGAAACAGAGGGGTGCATGGGATACGGAAATGTGATAATATTTGATAAGGAAAAAGACACGCTTGTCGGTGAAGTTTTAAATTATTAGCACAGGAGGAGCAGATAACGTGGGAAAAAAACTGGAAAACTGGTGGACATATCATAAGGGCATAGTGATCGGTGCAGTTTTTTTCCTGCTTCTTATGCTTTATGTAATATCGTCACTTGGAAAAGAAGAAAAAAAGCAAATCCTTTTTGGCGAGATGATTAATAATGTCTTGGATGATGCGGTTACAACGAAAATGGAAGAAGATATCCTGCATCAGATTTCGGACAATGAGAGCGGGGAAGTGGTAACGGTCGATACCGCACTTACGATGGATACTGCTTCTTTAAAAGAAACACCGATTTCAGATGCCAATACGCAGGATTCCATGGCAACGATAACAGCGTATGTCTATGCGCATGATCTGGATTTTATGATTTGCGAAAAAGAAGTATTTGACTATTATAAAAATTTGAACGCATTTGCAGATTTAGAGGAACTTTTTTCTGCGGAGGACTACGTGAAAATAAAAGACTTTGTATCAGAGGATGGGTTAGAGGGATACGGAATAGATATCTCGGATACTGCTTTTTTGAACGATTATAAGATTACACTAAAAGAACCGGTGCTTGCGATTATAAGCGGTTCGGAACAAAAGGAAAATGCCGTGAAAATGGTGCGGTGGATTGTTGGATTGCAGTAGGAAAGGAATGAAAAACGCATGGGAAAGATTTTTAATATGGACAATCCGGTCTGGAGATTTATGGGAAAGGTGACGGACATGTTTTTACTGACCTGTCTGTGGGTTGTTTTTTCCCTTCCGGTGATTACGATAGGAGCGTCAACGACAGCACTTTTTTACTGTGCTATGAGGCTGGCGACAGATAAAGACGGATATCTCCGGGAAGATTTTATTCGCACATTTAAGGACAATTTTAAAAATTCCACCATTGCATGGCTTGTAATGCTTGCGCTTGGAGTATTTTTTGCGGCAGATTTATATTTCTATTATCATCTGTCCGGAGGAGTTGGAACAGTATTTTTCTGGATTTTTCTTGTTTTTACAGTGGTTTATGTGTGCGTGGCAGTCTATATTTTTCCACTGCTGTCATGGACGGATGCAGGCTTAAAAAAAGTGGCGGCACTGGCATTTGTAATGGCTTTTAAAAACTTTGGATGGACACTTTTGATGATTACCTCCGCCGCTTTGATGATTACGGCGGCACTGTTCGTATTCTGGCCGTTGCTTTTTATTTCCGTTGGAGGAATTGCATATGCACATGCAAAGATTGCAAATTTTGTTTTTTCACAGTATGAATGGAAGAAGGAGGAATAAAAATGGCAGTGATAACAATAAAAATTCAGGATAAAAACGGAATGACATTAAGTGTGGCGCGCGGTGAGGACGAGGCGGCACTCATATATACAAGAGAATATGAGGAAGGGGACAGCATTGTTTTTGAGATATTCCCGAAAAATGAATTTTATGAGCTGATGGTGGACGATGCGCTCGGAAAAGCGGAGGTTTATGTGACCGGGGATATTCATTATGAAATCCCGTTTGGAGAGAAGAAGATATCCTATTCGCCAAAGACTTTTTGTGGAAACAGACACCTGATCTCAGCAAAGCTTGTGGATAAAAGATGCATGAGCAGCTACAGAAATCTTGCGTTAAATGTCATGGATCAGCATGGGAATACAAACTGTTATCCGCATGCGTCTGCCAATGTGGAGACAAGAGGAGAAGCTGTTTTTGCAGCAAGAAATGCGATTGACGGTGTGACGGTGAACAATGCGCATGGTGAGTGGCCGTATCAGTCGTGGGGAATCAACAAAAGAGATGATGCGAAAATGAAGTTAGAGTTTGGGCGGAAAGTTGCGATAAACCGTATCAGACTCTACACGCGGGCAGATTTTCCACATGATAACTGGTGGAAACAGGTGACATTTCTTTTTTCCGATGGAAATGAACTTACATTTGATCTGGAGAAAAGTGATAAGCCGCATGATCTTCTCTTTGATGAAAAAATAATTACAGATCTGACATTATGTAAACTGATAAAATCAGATGAACCCTCTCCATTCCCGGCATTGACGCAGATTGAAGTGTATGGACATGAAGTGGAATAGGATGCATGGAAAATAATATTAGATAAATGATTGAAACCAGAAAGTATAAATATCAGGAGGATGAGAAAATGAGTGTTTTAAATCAGTTTTCACTAGAAGGAAAAGTAGCGCTTGTAACAGGAGCCGCATACGGAATAGGGTTTGCTATCGCAAAAGCATATGCAGAGGCCGGTGCGAAAATTGCGTTTAACTGCAGGGATCAAAAGCATATGGACAAGGCTCTTGAGGATTATAAAGCAGAGGGAATCGATGCAAGAGGATACATCTGCGATGTGACGGATGAAGAGCAGGTTCAGAAAATGGTAGCAGATATTGAGAAAGAACTGGGAACGGTTGATATTCTTGTAAACAATGCCGGAATTATCAAACGTGTTCCAATGTGTGAAATGTCGGCAGCAGAATTCCGTCAGGTAATTGACATCGACCTGAACGCCCCTTTCATCGTATCAAAAGCGGTTATCCCGGGAATGATCAAAAAAGGCCACGGAAAAATCATTAATGTATGTTCGATGATGTCAGAGCTTGGACGTGAAACGGTATCAGCTTATGCGGCAGCAAAGGGCGGTTTAAAGATGCTGACAAAGAATATTGCATCAGAGTACGGAGAATACAATATTCAGTGTAATGGTATCGGACCGGGTTACATTGCAACACCACAGACAGCTCCATTGCGCGAAATTCAGCCGGACGGAAGCAGACATCCATTTGATCAGTTTATCATTGCAAAAACACCGGCAGCCCGTTGGGGAACACCGGAAGATCTTATGGGACCAGCTATATTCCTTGCCTCGGATGCATCAAATTTCGTAAACGGACATGTTCTCTATGTAGATGGCGGCATTTTGGCTTATATTGGAAAACAGCCGTGATGAGGCAGCGATTTTTGTGGAAGCTTTGAGAAAATAATTAATAAAAAATCATAGGAGGATTTATATTATGGAAGTAAGAAATGCATGTTCACCAAACGATATGAAACATTACACAACGGAAAGATTAAGAGAAGAGTTCCTGATCCAAAATCTTTTTCAGGAGGACAAGATGAATCTTGTATATAGTCATATTGACCGTATCATTACAGGTGCAGTGGTACCAGTTAATAAAAAACTTGCTTTGACAGCAGGTGATGAACTTCGTGCAGAATATTTTCTTCAGAGAAGAGAGATGGGGCTTATAAATATTGGGGGAGATGGAATTATCACAATCGATGGACGTGTCTATGAAGTGAATGCAAGGGATGGAATGTATATTGGGAGAGGATCTAAAGACATTACATTCGAGAGCAAGGAGGTTTCAAATCCGGCGAAATTCTACCTCAACAGTGCACCGGCACATAAAGAATACCCGACGGTTCTTATTAAATTAGAGGGTGAGGCTTCTGAGGATGTTGTAATCGTGAAAGATGAGAATAAAGTAGAATGTGGTTCTCTTGAAGAATCAAATCACAGAATCATTAATAAATATATTGTAACTGGTCAGGTAGATACCTGTCAGATTTCTATGGGACTTACAAAATTGTTTCCGGGAAGTGTCTGGAACACAATGCCTGCACACACGCATGACAGACGTATGGAGGTTTATATGTACTTCGATGTTGAGGATGATGCGTTCGTTATACATTATATGGGTGAGCCACAGGAAACAAGACATATCATTATGCATAATGAAGAAGCTGTCATCAATCCAAGCTGGTCCATTCATTCTGGATGCGGTTCTAAAGCATACACTTTCATTTGGGGAATGTGTGGCGAAAATCAGGATTACGCAGATCAGGATTTTATTGCAAACAAAGATCTTAGATGATTTGTTAGAAAAAATGATAATAACTGTTCGGCAGGTCTACAGATTAGCTGTGCAGCAGTTACATAGATCAATCCCTGATGAACTGGAGTATGAGCATATCAGAAACAGTTTGTCAGGGATTTTTCTATGTACACAAGAGAAAGTGTTTTTTAGACAGCTTAAAAAGTTATATCTGGATAAAACGACAGCAAAACGTGCAGAATAAATTTGCGCAATATTACAAAAATGAATAAAATGTGCAAGATAATCTTGCACATAATAAATTAAAATGATAATATGTGCAGTATGGAGGTGCACAATATGCGTTTAAAAAGAGAAGTATACCTTGAACAGATACGCCCATATTATGATTCGGATATTATCAAAGTGATTACCGGGGTAAGAAGATCCGGAAAATCGATTTTGCTGGAAACAATCAAAGACGAACTGGCAGAGCGCGGCGTACATGGAGATCATATTATATATTTAAATCTGGAAGACATGGATTACGATTATATTGAGAATGCCTCGGATCTGCACAAGGAAATAAAAAGCAGAGTTTGTGAGGATGGAAAATACTACATTTTTTTAGATGAAGTGCAGCATGTAAAAGAATTTGAGAAGGCTCTGGCGTCGTTTAGGGCGTCACTGGATGTTTCACTGTTTGTGACAGGAAGTAATTCCACCCTTTTGTCGGGAGAACTTGCAACACTTCTGACTGGACGGACGGTAGAATTCGAAATATTTCCATTTTCATTTTATGAAATGAAACAATATTATGAGTTGAATGGAATGCAGTGGAGTGAGGACCTTTTTTTTGATTATCTCAAATGGGGTGGATTTCCGTTGCGTTTTGATTATAAGGATGAAGCATCTATTCACAGATATCTGAAAAATTTATATACGAGTATTGTAAATCGTGATATTGTAGGAAAAAGCAAAAGTGCTGACCGGAAAAATTTTATGGACATTTCATTATATCTGCTTGCGAATGCCGGAAAAGAACTGTCGATCGATAATATTATCCAAACATTTGAAAAGGACAATAAGACAATATCGAAAAGAACGATTTATAATTATCTGGAGAAAATGAAAAAGGCATATTTAATTCATGGTGTTGGAAGATACAATATTGTAGGGAAATCGGCACTCAGCAATCGTGAGAAACAATATGCTGTTGATACTGGATTTCGGACGATCAATACCAATACGATTAATTTCGAAGATACCTTTTTTCTAGAAAATATTATATACAATGAATTGTTAATGAGGGGATTCACTGTTTTTGCCGGAAAGACATTTAAGGGAGAAATTGATTTTGTGGCAATTAAAGATGGAAAAAAATGTTTTATTCAGGTGGCATATCTGCTGGCGAGTGAAGAAACTATTCAGAGAGAATTCGGTGCCTACAGCAAAATAACAGATGCTTCTCCGAAATATGTGATGTCTCTTGATAAGCTTGATATGAGCCATGATGGGATTGTGCATATGAATATCATTGATTTCCTGCTCAGAAAAAAGGATCTGATGCTGACCTGATAATCGAATGGATTATTCAGAAACGATTCCATGAATGAAACGATTTTGAACGGAAAACTTTTGACATGGACTGATAAAATATTTGAACAAATAAACATAATAGAAGGAACAAAAAAACACAATGGAAACAAAACACGATTTTACACAGGGAAATATTTTAAAGAAACTGGTTCTTTTTATGGTACCGATATTTGGCGCACTGGTTTTACAGGCAATGTATGGAGCAGTCGATCTGATAATCGTGGGCTGGTTTGGAACTACTGCATGAATCTCCGCTGTATCGACAGGAAGTAATCTGGTCAATCTGGTGGTGTTTACCGTGACCGGGCTGTCGATGGGATCACGGTGCTGATCAGCCGTTACATAGGGGAGAAAAAGCAGGAACGCATCGGAAAAGTGATCGGAGGCGTTATCTGGTTTTTTGCGATACTGGCAGTGATTCTTACAATCGCTTTGCTTCTGGCGGCACCGACAGCGACCGTGTTTGGAATTATTTTGTGCAGTATTTATTTTGTGGTACTCGGGAGAAAGGAAAAAATATGAATCTGACAAGTTTTTTAAATAAAGTCGATCAGACAATAGAGAAGTATGGCAGAGAAGAACTTTTGCAGGTAATACATGAGATTGCAAGAACATTGCCGGAAAGTAAACGGACAGATTTCCTGAATCAGATAAATCTGAATGCAGGGAATATTAATCGAACAGAAAAAACAGTCATTGAACTAAAAAAGGAATATGAAAAATGCAGTCATTATCTGGCGGAAATTGAAAAAGGAGAAGTCTATCTAAGGGAAGTGTATAATGACGAGTATGATGACTGGTACAATAGTTCCGTAGAGGAAATATTATACGAAGATCCTGATGGAATAGGTGATATGATTCAAGCAGTATGTAAATTGATTCACAGCTGCGTGGATGCAGGAGAATATAAGGAGGCATTCAGGACAGGAAGAAGATTGTTCATGCAGGAAATTCTGACGGATGATGAATATATGACAGGTCCTTTGGAGGTGGAAGATTTTATTTGTTGCAATGAGTTGGATATCGATCTGAAAAAAATTGCGCTAGATACATTGTATGCATGTTATCAGGTGAAGAAAGAAGCAGAACGTGCAGATATTATGTATGAAATATGGTCAAATTCAGGAATACATGATTTAAAACTGGAAGATGTCATGCAGCATGGAGATGGTGGACTGCAGGGATTTGATCAGTTCCTTCCAGAGTGGATCGCATATCTTGGAAAGAAGAATAGTGCGTTAGCAGAGAGGTTATTTCTCGAAGCCGTTAGTTTGACAGGTGATATAGCGGTGAAATTTGAAAATGCAAAAAAATATGTGAAATTGCATCCTGGAATGTATAAAGAAATTTTAAATGATTCCACTATAAGTGCGAAAAATGCCGTGATCATAGGAGAAGATGGGATGAAACGGATTGCCAGAAATCTATGTGTGCGAAGCGATGTAGCTTTACAGACAGCAGAATTTGCACTTGTTGAAGGTAAAGATGCAGAATTTATGGAATGGTGCTATGTAGAAGCTTTTGCGTCAAGAACAAATGCAGTAAACTATTTGCGTGCATTTTTTAATAGCACAGATAAAGAAAAATGCAATAAAAAATTAGAATTAATAGTAGGACAATATAATTGCAGAAAAAATTCTGCTTGTAATAATGGAAATGCTGGGTTGCCAGAATTAGCAGAAAATATACCGGAAAAAAATATGCTGTATGTGATACAGTTTCTGGATGGTCAATTTATGGAAGTGCTGAGAAAGGGAGTCAGCGAGAAAAGTTCACTTGGATGGACTGGAACATTTATGAAAGAAGGTCTGGCACTTTTTCTGCTCTATTTGCATGATGGAAAAGAATTACAGCAGGGAAGCCGGAGTATGTTGGAACTTACAAAGCACGCATTTGAATTTCGTTTGGAAGAGTATAAAAAGGGGCAGAATATAAAAGTAGAAAAAACGGAAAACGAATATTTTTACGAGTTATTTTTGAATTGGAAAGATACGACCAAAATAGAAAACTCTGACAGGAAAAAAATACTGGATCATATAGACAATCTCATGAAGAAACGTGTCGAGGCAATTATGGGAGCAAACAGACGGAACTATTATGGAGAGTGTGCTGCGTACATTGCTGCAATCGGTGAAGTCAAAGAAAAACTTGGTGAGAAAAATGCAAAGCAGATTTATATGTCACATTATGCGGATATGTATACAAGGAGAAGTGCCTTTAAATCAGAATTGAAAAGTTATGGCTGGATAAAACGATAGAAAATTGTGCACCGGAGAAATAACATATGAGAAAGTACAGAGTTGCGTAGAACATTGCGTTCTACCTTAAGTAGAGTGACATTTTTCCATTGTCATGTTTAAATAAGGACAAGGAGGAAACGCCTATGAAAGCAGAAGAAGTTGGTTATAGAATTGCCCAAGCCAGAAAAAAGCAAGGTATGACACAGCGGGAACTGTCAGAACGATTGCACGTTTCGGATAAGGCAGTCAGTAAATGGGAACGAGGGGTTAACTATCCGGATATTTCATTATTTGATGAAATTGCGAAAACGCTTGATCTTTCATTAGTGGAATTACTTGGAATAGAAGACCGTTCGAAAGAAGAGATCGTGCAGAGTATTTCCGAAATTTCAAAATATGAAAAAGAAAAGATAGGAAAAGAAATCTATCAGCGTGGATTTGTTACAATTATATGCGGAATGATCGTGCTAGCTGGTCAGTTGAATGCGGCACTGATCTTTGCACAAAATGAAGTGCCAGGAGCAGGCATACTGTGTACTTCTGGGATGATGTGCTTCACAGGGCTTATGATCGCAAATGGACTCTATACGATCATCCATGCAAAAAAACTCTACAAAAACAACTCGATCACAAACACAACCGCACAGCATGCCACAGACACCTGAAACAGACTTGCACCAAACCATGCTGCAAGGATACCGACGACGAGTGCAATGGCGCCGGCTACAGGACTCTGTGTTGCCTCGACAATTGCAGGAAATGTCATGACAGCCAGCGTCACATATGGAACGTAATATAAAAAGGACTGGATAAACTGGTTTTTGATCGGTTTGCGGATCAGCGTCAAAGGTAAAACACGGATGGCATAAGATACAAGAGCCATCACGGCGATATAAATAAAATTATTATGTGTCATAGAAAACCTCACTTACGGAAGCATATTTATTATGCTTCCGTTTTCCTTGGAAACAAAATTGCAGCAGCGGAAGAAATCACAACGGTTAAAATAATCGTTCTTGTACCGCTTGACATGGAAGAAACAACCGGGAGATAAGAACCGGCAAAGCTAAGTGCAAAGCTGATGGCGACAAGCGCAGCGACCACTTTATCTTTTCTTGCAGGCGGTATAATGATCGCAAGGAACATTCCGTAAAGTGCGACACTCAGGGCGCTAACCACCCGAAGCGGCAATACATTGCCAGCCATAATTCCGAGTGCGGTACCGACCGACCAGGCGGGCGCAGCCAGCACGATCGCTCCATAAGTATAGAAAGGATTCAGATAGCCGGGGCGCGCAATGGTGATCCCAAACAGCTCATCCGTCACATCATAGGCGATGATCAGCCGGTGGTAAAAAGGTGTTCCGGGTGCAAAACGCTGGGTGAGCGCACAGCTCATCAGCAGATAGCGTGCATTGGAGATCAATGTGATAATTGCGACTTCCAGATAGGTTGCATTTGCAGCAATCAGCGTAAATGCGGCGTACTCACCGGCAGAAGCATTGTTCAGTAAACTTGCAAGAAATCCCTGAAAGGCGGTTAAACCGGCATTTCTTGCAGCAATTCCAAGCGAAAACGATACCGCCAGATAGCCTAAAGCAATCGGAATACCGTCACGCATTCCCTCACAGAAAATTTTTCGGTTAAAAGCGTATACAGGACGCTCGTTGGTCATTTTTTTTGTTTCACTCATCTGTAAAACCTCGAATTTTTATGGTAAAAAGTAATAAATTTTGATAGCTGATTTTGGTTAAAATCACGGCTAACGTGTATTATAGCAATTATAAACAAATTAGTAAATGATAAAAAGTAAGCAAAAATTGGTATAAAAGATTAAATAATGTCAACCGGAATGATGAAAATGAGGTTTGCATTGCCTATAGTGAAATGATAAGATGGGATAAATAGCATGTATAAACAGGAGAGAAAACGATGGAATTATGGGATATTTATGATGCAGATAAAAAGCCGACAGGACGCACAATGAAGCGCAACGACTGGTGTTTAAAGGATGGCGAATATCATCTGACGGTGCTTGGTGTTGTGGCAAGACCGGATCAAACGTTTCTTATCACAAAGCGCGTCATGACAAAGGCATGGGCACCGGGCTGGTGGGAAGTATCCGGCGGCGCAGCGCAGGCTGGCGAGGAGTCTTACGAGGCAGTCCTTCGCGAAGTGAAAGAGGAGACAGGACTGGATGCCAGAAATGCCGAGGGCGGCTATTTATTTACCTATAAGAGAGAAAATCCGGGTGAGGGTGACAATTATTTTGTGGACGTTTACCGTTTTGTCATGGATATTGACGACAAAGACCTGCATCTTCAGACAGAGGAAACAGATGGCTACATGTTTGCAACGCCAGACCAGATCAGGGAGTTTGCAGAGCAGGGGATTTTCTTACATTATGACAGCATTAAGCAGGCGTTTGAAATGTGATTGCGTGAGCAGAAGAAAAGCATCAAAGATATAGTTTTGCAGATGGAATACTGATTGGAAAAGAGGCAGGAAAACTATGATAACGATTCGAGTTGCAACAGAGGCAGATGCAGAGGAGATTCTTGCAATCTACGCAAAATATATTGAGCAGACAGCGATCACGTTTGAATATGTTGTGCCGTCCATAGAGGAGTTCCGTGGCAGGATCAGGCATACATTGGAGCGTTTTCCATACTTGATAGCGGAAAAGGATGGAAAAATCGCAGGCTATGCCTATGTCAGTCCGTTCAAAGAGAGAGCGGCATATGACTGGTCAGTGGAGACATCCATTTATGTGGATATGGAGCAGAAACGCAGCGGGATCGGCAGAAGGCTTTATGAAGAGCTGGAAAATATTTTGAAGCAGCAGGGTATTTTAAATGTCAATGCCTGCATTGCTTATCCACAGGCGGAAGATGAATATCTGACGAAGGACAGCGTGCTGTTTCATGAAAAACTGGGTTATACGATGGTTGGAACTTTCCATCAGTGCGGTTATAAGTTCCACTGCTGGTATGACATGGTCTGGATGGAAAAATTCATCGGAGAGCATAGGGAAAATCAGCCGGATATCATTCCGTTTCCGAAGTTGAAGTTGGAAAAGTAGTCCACGGTGGACTGCTTTTTTGGAGGCATGAATGAAGAAAGAAAAAAACACGGATTGGATTTACTATGTTTTTATACTTCTTAGCACAGCGATATTATTTCGTTCAAACGAGAGGATGGCGATATATATGCAAAACGTGTGATCGGTATTGTTGTGGCAGTTGTAGTAATAGCAAGTGTAATCGTGGTTTTAGTCAGACGTAGAAAGAACATATAGAAAAACACTGTGAATTTTAAAATTTAGAAATAATTGAGATAGAATAATGAAAATATATTGAAGAATGTCGTATTTATGCGGATTCTGAGGCTTTTCAAAAACGATTTGATAACAAAATGATAACACTGTGATAATTTGCATTATTGGAAAGTGATGCAAGTGGTTAACAGGTACGGTTTCAGATAAGACAAAAAAGGTCTTGCCGAGCTAATGAAAAATATTAGCTTGGCAAGGCCTTTTTCTTTGCTTTAAAGCAAGCCCGCTGAAACGATTCGAACCGTATTACTTCTTCTTTTGTTCAGATTTGTTGATTTTTTTGTCTTCGGCGATAAGCATGTCGCTGAGTTCCTGAGAAATAACTTTTGCGAAATGAGTATGTGTTGTCTGACCAACAGTTGGATAGTGATAGCGCCAATGATCATATTTATTCTGGGTAATATGCTTTGATTCCAGTGCCACTGCTTTACCCATCCAGTCCAGCATCATGTCATAAATCTGGCTGCTGTCAGGAAAGTGCTTTAAATCGAGATAAAGACGAGGCTGTCCGTCATCAGCTTTCTCTATTTTAAGACCATAGCGGTCTTCAAGAGTAAAAAGAGTATGCATCAGACCAATATAGGAAGCAAAAAATGATAAGCTAACGGATCTAGTGAAGACATTGAAGAATAAAGTACTGCAATATGATAAGTTCTTTGACGTGAAAGGACTCGTGGAAGAGTTCAAGGAATTTGCAAGACCGAAGGCAATAAAACATCGGATGATGGATAAGCAGAAGATTGTTGAAAAACAGAAGGAGAAACAGGAAGTAAGTTATGTGTCAGGGAGGAAAAAGGATATTGCGATATAAAACGAAAATATGTTCGATTATTTTGCTTGATGTTTTCTTGCTTTAGTAGTAGAATGGGAAAAAACAGGTACAAAATTATTCCCAGGAGCGATTGGTATGAAACAGGTACATATTAGAGTAGAAGATGAGTTATATGAGAAGCTGAATGCATATTCCCTACAGAGTGAACAGAGTATGCAGGACTGTGTCAGGGAAGCAGTAGCCTATTATGTAACAGATATAAAAAGAAAAAAGAAAGATACTTCAAATAAACAGTTTTCTTTTATTGATTTATTTGCAGGAATCGGAGGAATGAGAATTGCATTCGATAGAGCTGGAGGACACTGTGTTTATTCAAATGAATGGAATAAATACAGTCAACAGACATATTTTGCGAACTTTGGTGAGCAGCCTGATGGTGACATTACACAGGTAAATGAGAAAGATATACCAAATCATGATATATTGGTTGCGGGATTTCCCTGCCAGCCGTTTTCGATTGCCGGGGTTTCTAAAAAAAACAGTTTGGGGCGGGAAACAGGATTTGCGGATAAAACACAGGGAACTTTGTTTTTTGACGTTTGCCGTATTTTGAAAGAAAAGCGTCCGAAAGCATTTATGTTGGAAAATGTTAAAAATCTTTGCAGCCATGATAAAGGGAAAACCTTTCAGGTTATAAAAGAATCGCTGGATGAACTGAATTATGAAGTATTTTACGATATTCTTGATGGTCAGAATTATGTACCACAGCATAGGGAAAGAATCATTATTGTTGGATTTGACAGAGAAAGGTATGGGAAAGATATTGATTTCAAATTTAATTTGACACCAAGAAATCCCAAGCCGGTTATGCAGGATATTTTGGAAAAGGAAGTTGAAGCGAAATACACTTTGTCAGATAAGTTATGGGTATATCTGCAAAACTATGCTGCAAAACACAAAGCGGCTGGTAACGGTTTTGGCTATGGAATAGCACCATTAGATGGAGTATCGAGAACGATAAGTGCCAGGTATTATAAGGATGGTTCTGAGATATTGATTGCACAGGAAGGGAAAAATCCAAGAAGGCTTACGCCGAGAGAGTGTGCGAGATTACAAGGATTTCCTGACAGTTTCAAGATTCCAGTATCAGATACACAGGCATATAGACAGTTTGGCAACTCAGTTGTTGTACCTTTGATGGAAAATGTTGCAAAGCTGATAGTTGAGAAACTTGAATATATGGATGCAATAAAAGAAGATGAAACGCGAAGGATGGTGATTTAATGTCAACAGAGTATTCTAATCGTGCCATTCAGGCGGTATTAAATGGTGAGATAGGATTTTGTAAATTCCTTTCAGCAAATGATACTGGTAAAACAGGAGGACATCAGGCTGGTATTTACATTCCAAAATCATCTGTAAAAATTTTATTTTCGGAACCGGGACAAAAAGGTGAAAATAAGGATAAATGGGTAAAGGTAAAGTGGCAGGATGATTTTGTAACAGATACCCGTTTTATTTACTATGGAAAAGGAACAAGAAATGAGTATCGCATTACAAATTTTGGAAGAGATTTTCCGTTTTTATCGATAGAATATACGGGGGCATTATTTGTATTTGTTAAAACAGATGAAGAAAATTATCTGGGATATATGTTGAATTCCGATGATGATATAGAAGTATTTTTAAGCGCATTTGGTCTTAGTCCAACAGAGACAAACTGTATAATTGATATAGGTGGAATTCAGCCGGAAGCACATGAACAGATTGCGATTCAGGAGTTTATCAGCAATCTTGATGTTGATTTCCCTGCTTCCGAGATTATGTCGGCAGCCGCAAGAAATATCCAGAATAGAGTATATGATCATACTGAATACATACAAACAAATCCTGACAGAAAGATTATTGAATGGACAAACATGGAATATACATTGTTTCGTGCACTTGAGTATGATAGATATGGAGATATTATTACCAGGGGATTTACTTCGGTAGACGAATTTGTAAATGTGGCTAATATGGTATTGAACCGGAGAAAGAGCAGGGCAGGAAAAAGTCTGGAACATCATCTCGCCGCGATATTTGATGGAAATGAACTGGAGTATTCAGCTCAGGCTGTAACAGAGGGAAATAAAAAGCCGGATTTTATCTTCCCATCTAAGGAAGCCTATCATAACAGCAGATTTTCTGTAGACAATTTGATTTCACTGGCTGCAAAGACAACTTGTAAAGATCGGTGGAGACAGGTGCTCAATGAGGCTGACAGGTTAAAAGGCAGACCAAAGTATTTATGTACTCTTCAGCAGGGCATATCTGGTGCACAGATGGATGAAATGCAGGCAGAAAATGTAATACTTGTTGTTCCACAGCCATACATCAAAACATATCCTTCTGACAGACAGGACAGAATATGGACATTATCAAGGTTTGTACAGTATGTGAAGACAATAGAAGGAAAATAAAATGGATATAGTGACACCGGAACAGCGAAGTAAAAATATGGCGGCTATTCGATCAAAAGATACGAAACCGGAAGTATATTTTCGCAAGTTGCTGTTTGCAAAAGGATACAGATACAGTCTAAATTCAAAAAAGATTCCAGGTCATCCTGATATTTATTTAAGGAAATATAATACAGTTATGTTTATTCATGGCTGTTTCTGGCACAGACATAAAGACTGTAAGTTTGCATATATGCCAAAGTCTAAAGTTGAGTTTTGGCAAAACAAATTTGAGGCAAACCAGAAAAGAGATTTTGTTGTAAGAAATGAATTACTGGAAAAGAAGATAAAATGTCTTGTAGTATGGGAATGTTCAATCAAAAAGATGCAAAAGAGTGAAGAAATTCAGATTGGAATTCTAAACAAAGTATCAGACTTTCTTACATCAGAAGACTATTTCATGGAATTGTAATTTGGGGACTGTAGAAAGTACACTATATGTTCTATGAATGGTGAAAAATATAGAGAAACTAGAGTGGTAGCATAGGGGGATATATGAAATTTAAGAACATAAAGATCTCAAATTTCCGTAACTTTGAGCATATAGATATATCATTAGATAATAAAAACGTATTTTTTGGAATGAATGATGTAGGAAAGACTAATTTTTTATATGCACTTCGTTATTTGTTTGATAGAGAAGTACGAAAAAATAATCTTGTAGATACCGACTTTTATCATAGAAATACAAGTAGTCCAATTGAGATAACTATCTGTATAGATATCAGTGATACGACAGATTCTGATAGTGAAAAGCTTAGGGCGAAAGTAAAAGGGGCAATTTTAAGCAATCAGGATTTAGTGTATATTAAGCTGGTTGCCAATTATGATAAAACAGAGATGTTTGCCAATCCAATATTGTATTGGGGAGGTGATGAACATGATCTACAGGAAATAAAAGCAAAAGGTTATTTCTATGAAATAGATTATGTTTTCAATGTGGTCTATATTGATGCATATGTTGATTTGTATACACTGTTCAAGAAGAATACTGCTGTACTTTTAAAGAATGATGATGTTACAGATAAGGATAAACTAGAACATATTGACTTAACTATCGCGGATCTTAATACAAGCATTGCTTCTCTTTCAGGAATTAAAAATTTTGAAGAGAGAGTTGTACCAGAGTATAACAGTTTCCGTCATGATAAAGTTACTGTTTCAGTAAAGTCTGAAATAGCTGTAAATGGGCTGTATTCAAATGTTGCCCCTTATATTAAAAGGGAAGGCAGTGATGATCTTTATCCTACTTCTGGCGAAGGAAGGAAGAAACTTCTTGTGTACTCCATTTATGATTTACTTGCTGAGGAGTCAAGTGAAAAGAAAATAAATCTTTTTTTGATAGAGGAACCTGAAAATCATTTACATAGAGCTATGCAACTTGCTCTTTCACATCGGATTTTTGTGGATGAAAAGTATAAATATACCTTTATGACTACTCATTCATCATTTGTTTTAGCTGAAATGGATAAAGTGAATTTGGTTAGAATCTATAATGAGACAAAAATCGATTCGTCCAGTTCATTTTACACGGTTCCGACAGAATATGTAAAACAGAAACAACGTCTGAATAAAGGATTAGCAGATGCAATATTTGCGGATAAAGTGCTCTTGGTAGAAGGTCCATCGGAAGAAGCTCTATTCAATAAAGTACTCTCTACAAAAAATGAATTTTATGAAGCTGATGGTATTTTTATACTTCAAGTAGGAGGTTTTGGTTTCAAACCGTATGTTAATATTCTACAGCAGTTAAAAATCCCCTGTGTTATAAAAACGGATAATGATTTAAGGAAGGCGAAGGGGAAAACTGATTACAGTGTAATAGGTTTCGCGAGAGTGAATGGTATTATTGGAAGAGATATTTTGCCAACGGATAGTATTCCAAATAATACAGTAACAGCAAAACGAGCACTGTATGATGTGAATAAAGCTGCTTTAGATACAATACGAACGGATTATCATGTTTATCTTTCTCGTGTAAGCTTGGAAGAAGATTTGGATGAGGTAATTCATGACGAGATGATGGCGTATCTTCCTGAAGCAGATGGAGACGTGATTACATACTTGCAGGATTCTAAGAAGTATCATATGGTTGAATTAGTTGAAAAGCTTACAAATACAGATTGTGAGAAGATTTACAACCATTATAACTTTGCGTGCTTGGAGGATATTATGAGATGAGTCTATCAGAAATTCAACAGGAAATAGTCGATACTACTGGAAATATGATAGTTAGTGCTAGCGCTGGGACTGGTAAGACTCATACTATGGTAGCAAAGATTGCAAAGGAAATAGAAGATAATCATACACATAAAGTAATTGCGGCTATTACTTTTACAATAAAGGCGGCTAAAGAGATTAGAGATAGATTGACGATTGATACTGCAGAGCATTTTATAGGAACAAATAATAGTTTTGTTATAGAAGAAATCATTAAGCCATTTGCAAGAGACGTTTATGGTACGGATTATTGTATTGAAATGTGTACAGATTATTCTGTTAAAAAACAATCTTTTCAAGAGGCTCTCAACTATTTAAGAGCAAAAAAGACAATCTGTGCATACGCAGATAACAAAAAGAACTTTGTGTTTGAACTTGCCCTTGATATTATTAAAAAATCGAAAGCTTGTAGGTTGTTTTTGAAGGCTAAATATTTCAAAATATATGTGGATGAGTATCAAGACTGTGATAAAACTATGCATGAGTTTTTTATGTACTTATGCAATACGCTAGAGATAGATTTATTTGTTGTTGGAGATGACAAACAGTCTATTTACATTTGGAGAGGGGCATATCCGGAAGCATTTCGAAGTATTTTGAAGATGGATAATTTCAGTAAGAATGTTTTGAGAGAAAATTACCGTTCATGTTTAATGATTCAGAACTATTCCAATTTGTTAAGTGATGATACAAGGTCTCAATATAAAGCGGATCCAGATACTAGCACGATTATCTTAATAAATACTTGTGCTTCTAAGTGGGTGGAGGCGGTAAAGCCCCATATAGACTTAAGTAAAGGAGTCGCGTTGTTACGATTTACAAATGATAATGCAAAATTGGGTGCCACAGAATTAAGTAGTATAGGAGCAGAATTTACTTATATCCCTAAAACACCTATATCAGACATTACTACTGAGACTGCGTGGTTATATAATGCATTAGCTCAATACTTTGTGCTTCAAAAGTATTCTATCTATGATTTTATGGATGAAATTCCAGAGGAATCAGTTGGAGATCGGAAGATTAAGCACTATCTTGAGGGTAAGATAAAAGGGATTAAGGATGCATTGGAAATTTATGATGATGCTACAGTAATAGTATGCGTGGACGAAATTGCTTCTTACTTTGGATATGAAATCAATGAAGATCATGTAAGAGCGATGATTAGTACGATAGTAGACGAAGCATATCATCCTGCATTTCATATGGATGAACTGAGCCATGTGGCAATTACTTTTCATTCTTCAAAGGGACTGGAATTTGATCAAGTGATTGTTTTTGCAAATGATTATGCATTAAATAAGCCAGACAGTATTTATAACCACTATGTTGCTGTTACGAGGGCAAAATCGAAATTGATTATTGTTCGATTAACAGATGTAAATGAATGGTCAGGTATGCAATACTGTCAAAATCTTGTTGCCCTTTTTAAAAAAGGTGGAGTAACCCTAAATGACGTGATGACTATTTTATAAGAAAAGCGTTCGAATGTATTATTAACACTTTATTTCTGATAAAACAGTTTTGTTAGTAGTACAGTATTCTCTTTTTTAACAGAAGAACAAGCAAAGAAGGTTGTTTCTTAGTTACGTTATTGATAACATCATGCTGATAACAAATTGATAACATTAGCTTATACAGCGCATGTGACTGGTGCAGATGAAACCAAATAGAGTCAAATCGTAACAGAAAACCCTAACAAAAATGTTTAAGACGAGGATTAAGTTAGGGAGTTTGAGTAATGTATATGAGCCAAGAAATGCCGAATTTACGGTGCTTCTTGGCTTGTCTTTTGCCCGGCATGTTTGCTGTGATACAAATTTTTTTAATATAGACGACTTTCATTAAAACCTTTTTCAATCTTTAAAATATAATTTTTTGTACACAAAAAAAAGAAATTGTTATTGATTTATTATATATAAAAGGTATGATTATTATGGATGAAAGTATGGAAGCATTAAATGAAAATGGTGTTTTATGAAAAAAATAGATATTGCAAAATCAATTATAAAAAATAACGGTGGTATCATAAAGACAGTACAGTTGAATAAAGCTGGCATTCAGAATTCTGAGATAAAGAAAATGTGTGAAAGTGGTGAAATAGAAAGAGTCAGACATGGATACTATCAGATAGCCGGTCAAGTGGAAATATCAGAGGAGAAGATGATAGCCACGTTCTTGGAAGAGGGAATTGTATGTATGGAATCTGCGTTGTTTTATTATGGCTATAGTGATAAAACACCTTTGGTGTGGACGATTGCTGTGTCGAGAAACATTTCCAGATCAAAAATTAATATTGATAATTTTGCATACAAACTTTATTTTGTGCAGCATGACAAATTATCATTAGGAAAGACTACAGGTATATTTAATGGCATAGAACTTCCGGTATATGATAGAGAACGCACGATTTGTGACTGCTTTAAGTATAAATCTAAAATGGACAATGAAATGTTTAATAAAGCTATAAATGCATATGTCGCAGATGAAAAAAAGAATTTGAGCCAATTGTCTAAATATGCAAAAGAGATGAGAGTATATAAAAAAGTTACTGAATTAATGGAGGTAATGCTGAATGGGTGATGTGCAAGTTCAGTACTTGCGAGATTAAAGAATAAAGCAAAATGTGACTTTTGAAATAAAAGATGTAGCACCGATAGCGGTTGCAAAAAAGTATGCAGGTATTGGAGTTACATTGAGTGGTAAAATAAAAAATACACGAACACCATTTAGTATTGATTTTGGTGTGGGAGATGTCATTGTACCTAAACAGGAAAAGCGTAGAATACCGACACAGTTAGATGGTTTTAAGGCACCGGTTATCAATACATATTCCATAGAAACAACTGTGGCTGAGAAGATAGACGCAATACTTTCATTAATGGAATTCTCAAGTAGGATGAAAGATTATTATGATATTTATTATCTTTCACATAAATTTGATTTTGAAGGAAAAGTATTATGCGAAGCATTAAGTAAAACCTTTATTAATCGGGAACATAATTTTACAATCGAGCAATTTGAGCAGATTATGACATTTGATTCTGATGATGGAATGCAGAAGAAATGGAAAGCGTTTAAGAAAAAGATTGATGTCAAGATGGAAGAGTTTCCGTTTATTTTACAAAGTATAAATGAGTTTTTATGTGAACCATATACCGCTGTTATTAAAGGAACAGTATTTGAAAAATATTGGGATGCCAATGAATGTAGTTGGAATTAAAGAAGTTGAATGATTTCAGCAATCCGGCAAAGCAGAGATTGTACATACTAAATTCATAGAAATCATATATGCCGGGCAGCAATATCGTCATCCGATATTGCTGCCCATCTTTTTATTTTCAGGTAATCAATTCTTTTCTTTTCATATAATAATCATAGAAGATGAAATCCATATATCCCCATTTTACAATATAATTCCGATATTGTTTTTTATTTAATACAATTAATACTATAATTCCTATTGACATAGTAGGATAAAAGAACTATGATAAGCACTATAAATTTTGAAAGAGGAGGGGAACATCTTGAACTGGGAGTTTATTCTAAAATATTTACCGATGTACGAGAAAGCCGCCTGGTTGACGCTTCGCATTGGACTCCTCGGAATTGTTTTTGCAATTATCGTTGGATTTGTCTGTTCGACGATCCAGTATTATAAAGTGCCGGTACTTCGCCAGATTGTGGCGGTGTACATAGAACTCAGCAGAAATACACCATTGCTGGTACAGTTATTCTTTATTTACTATGGACTTCCGAAGATCGGAATCCAGACAAATGCGGAGGCATGTGGTGTTGCCGGACTTGCATTTTTAGGTGGAAGTTACATGGCAGAGGCTTTTCGAAGCGGATTGGAAGCAATCGAACCGATTCAGACGGAGAGTGCGTACAGTCTTGGGATGAACCGTTACCAGACCATGCGGTACATCATTTTACCACAGGCAATGTCCATCAGCGTTCCGGCATTTGTGGCAAATGTGATTTTCCTTTTGAAGGAAACGAGCGTGTTCAGTGCGATCAGCCTGATGGATCTGATGTTTACTGCAAAAGACCTGATCGGTCTTTATTACAAGACAACAGAGAGTTTATTCCTGCTTGTGGTTTTCTATCTGATCCTATTATTGCCGATTTCCGTTTTGGGCAGTCTGCTGGAAAGGAGGCTGCGTTATGCCGGATTTGGGGCTTGAGGTTTTATTAAAAGGAAGCAACATGCTGCGACTGCTCCAGGGACTCTGGGTAGCACTCCGTATCAGTCTGATCGCAGTTGTGATCAGTATTCCGTTAGGTTTATTGTTCGGCGTGCTGATGACAAGAAAAAATGTAGTGCTCAAGGCAATTTTCAGAGTGTATCTGGAATTTATCCGCATTATGCCGCAGTTGGTATTACTTTTCCTGTTTTACTTTAGTACGACGAGAACTTTTGGCTGGAATTTGTCGGGAGAGACAGCGTCCATCATCGTGTTTGTCCTGTGGGGCACCGCAGAGATGAGCGACCTTGTGCGGGGGGCACTGATCTCCATTCCAAAACATCAGTATGAGAGCAGTGCGGCGCTGGGACTTACCAAAATGCAGACTTATCTCTACGTTATCATTCCACAGGCCGTCAGGAGACTGATCCCGCTGTCCATCAACCTGATCACACGAATGATCAAGACGACCAGCCTGATCTTAATGATCGGTGTTGTCGAGGTGTTGAAGGTGGCACAGCAGATTATCGAGGCAAACCGGATGTCCAGCCCGAATGCAGCGTTTGGAATTTATCTGACCGTATTTTTATTGTATTTTATCGCATGCTGGCCAATCAGTATGCTTGCAAAATATCTGGAAAGGAAATGGAGGTGATCTTTCTTGGAACAGACATTGTTATCTATAGAACATTTGAAAAAAAGTTATGATGATAACCTGATTCTGGATGATATCAATCTGGAAGTACATCAGGGAGAGGTCATCGTCCTTGTCGGTCCGAGCGGCTGTGGAAAAAGTACGATGCTTCGATGTATCAACGCTCTGGAACCAATTCAGGGCGGCGAGATCAAATTAAATGGTGAAAAAATAGATCCGAAGAACAAAAACATCGCAGAGCTTCGCCAGAAGATTGGAATGGTATTCCAGAGCTATGAGTTATTTCCGCATTTGACGGTGCTTGACAACATTTTACTGGCACCAATGAAAGTACAGAAGCGGAAAAAAGAGGAAGCCGAAAAGGAAGCAATGGCGCTTTTGGAGCGGGTTGGTCTTGCTGAGAAAGCAAAAAGCTATCCGAGGCAGCTTTCTGGTGGACAGAAACAGCGTGTCGCAATCGTGAGAGCGCTTTGTATGCACCCGGAAATTTTACTTTTCGATGAAGTGACCGCGGCGCTGGATCCGGAGATGGTAAGAGAGGTTTTGGATGTAATGTTAGACCTTGCTTCCCAGGGGCGCACAATGATGATCGTCACACATGAGATGCAGTTCGCAAAAGCAGTGGCAGACCGTGTGATATTTTTAAATGGCGGAAAGATCGTGGAGGAGGGAACTCCGGAAGAGTTCTTCGAACATCCAAAGACCGACCGCGCAAAACAGTTTTTGAATACGTTTGAATTTCATGAGGCAAAGACTCATGTGAAATAGCAAGAAGAAAAGGAGCATCTATTATGAAGAAATGGAACAGGATTTTGGCAGCAGTATTAACACTTTCACTTACGGCAGGTCTGACCGCGTGCGGCGGCAGCACTAGTGATGCAACCGCAAATAATGCAAGTGCGGCAGACGAGGGAACAGCATCCAATGGAAGCAGCGAAGTTTATCGTACTTTGGATGAAATCAAAGAGAGCGGTACGATCAATATCGGCGTTTTCTCCGACAAAAATCCATTTGGATATGTAGATGAAAATGGTGAGTATCAGGGATACGATATTTATTTTGCAAACAGACTTGGTGAGGATCTTGGAGTGGATGTGAACTTCGTATCCACAGAGGCGGCAAACAGAATCGAATATTTACAGACGGGAAAAGTGGATATCATTCTTGCAAACTTTACCGTGACTGACGAGCGTGCGGAGGAAGTTGACTTTGCACTTCCTTATATGAATGTGGCGCTTGGCGTGGTATCTCCTGACAGTAAAGTGATCGAGAACCTTGATGACTGGGATTCCAATGACCAGATGATCGTTATCTCAGGAACAACGGCAGAGACTTACATGATCGACAACTACCCGGATATCCCATTACAGAAATATGATTCCTATGCAACTGCGAAGAATGCACTGGAAAATGGAAGCGGTGCTGCATGGGTAAATGATAACACCGAGGTTATCGCATATGCACTTCAGAACACCGGTTACACGGTAGGGATTCCTTCCCTTGGAAGTAATGATACGATTGCTCCGGCAGTTTCTAAAGGAAATACAACCTTGCTTGACTGGATCAATGACGAAATTAAGACTTTAGGTGAGGAACAGTTCTTCCATGCTGATTATGAAGCTACTTTAGTAGACACATATGGCAGCGACTATGAGGAAAGTCTTGTAGTAGAAGGCGGAGTGACAGAATAAATTTAAATACACAGACTGCTGTGCCGTGACGATGAAAAATCGTGCGGTGCAGCAGTTTTTTAATGTAAATAAAAATGAAGATTGAGAATGCAAAATCTATATAGTAAGATAGAAAAAATGACAGTGTTCTTGGAGGAAAAAAATAATGTTAAATATCGCAATCTGCGATGATGATGATCTGATTGCACATCAAATTGAAAGTGTCTTACATAATATTGGTGACGAGGAAAATGTGAAAATAGATACCGATGTTTTCTATAGTGGAAATGATCTGGTAAGAGAAATATCTTCAGGGAAAAAGTTTGACCTGATATATATGGATATTCAGATGGAAAATGGAGATGGAATCACTGCGGCGAAAAACATTCGTAAAAAAGATGAAGATGTGATGATTATTTTTATTTCCAGCTATGACAGATACGTCATGGAATTATTTCACTTAGATGTGTTTTCCTTTATCAGAAAACCGATAGATCGGGATTCGTTCGTACAGATATTTTTAGAAGCAAACCAGAGAATTTGTAGTAGAAATCATTTCTTTTCGTTTAAATATAAAAGTCAGGAATACAAAGTTTTGTGCAAAGAGATTCTATATTTTGAAAGCAAAGCAAGACAAATAAATATACATGTCAGAGATGGAAATAAATATGTGTTTAATGGAAAATTATCAGAGGTAGAAAAAGGACTTAGCAGTGGAAAAGTAACATTTCTAAGGATTCATCAGTCTTATCTCGTCAATTATCTTTTGATCAAATCAAGATCAAAATCTAATGTAACATTGATAAACGGAGAAGTGTTGCCGATTAGCGAAGACCGGCAGAAAGAATTTAGTAAAGAATATGGCAGACTGTTAAGAGGTGAAATCTATGTGTAATGTGGGAAATATAATCTTAAATTCAGTTTTGACATTCGCAAGTGTCTGGATAGTAAGAAAATTTTTAGATACATTTTATGAAAAGAAGCGTTGGAATGTATTATCTGTGAGTGTATGGCTCATATATATTATTTTTCAAGGATATGTCCAGTTTCACAGTGGTGATGCGTCAGTTGTAACTACGATTGTAAATGTATTGCTGTGTATCATGATTTCAGCAATTTCCTATTATGGTTTTGGAAAAAATAATATATTTTTACTTACGTTCTTTTGGGCAGTATGGGCATTGGTAGAAATGATTATTTTTTTCTTTTTAAATTTATTTTGTCTCGAACAAAGAGATTTTAATATGATAGGAAGTATTATATCAAAAATAATCATGCTGATAGGAACATACATTTTGTCTTTTGTATGGAAGAAAAGGGAAAACAGCCTGATTCCGGTAAAATATTATATCGTATTTTTCTTTGTATCAATCGGCAGTATTTACATTGCAGCAGCGGTGTTCTTTTCAGAAAATAATACAGTGACTGCTATGATAGTTTTCAGCATATTATTACTGTTCAATATGATTATCCTTGAAGTTTATTCAAAAATTACGGAAAAAATTATGCTCGAAAAGGAAAAAACGGTATATGAGCAGCAAATTCATATGATGACTAATAATACAAAAGAACAAAAAAAGTTAATGGAAGATTTTCACAGAGAACGCCATGATCTGATAAATAAATTAATTGTATTAAAAAACGAAATAGAGCAGGGAGAGAAAGAAAATGTTATTCGTGAAATCGACAAAATAATCGAGAATAATCATACAGAAAATTATATTTCTGACAGTGGAAATCAGGTGATAGATGCACTGCTCAACACCAAATATTCGATTGCCAAAGAGAATGGAATACAGTTTCTTTTAAAAATTTTTATACCGGAAGAACTGCCGGTAAATCAGTGTGATCTGGGGGTAGTATTAGGAAATGCGCTCGATAATGCGATAGAAGCCACAGAAAAATGCACTGGAAATGACAAGGATATTGAAATAGCAATGGGAATCAAAAAGCAGTCATTGGTTCTTGTCATAAAAAATCCGTATGAAGGATATTTGAAACAGGACAAATCAGGAAAATTAATATCAACCAAAAATGATTTCCGCAGACATGGATACGGTATAAGCTCCATTCAAAAAGTTGCGGACAAATATGGTGGAGATGTAATAATCGAGACGCAGGATGGAAAATTTGTTCTGACAGTTATGATGAATATAGGGGATTTTTAACAGTTAGATACGTAAATTTGACAGATGATAAAATGAAAGAAAAAAAGTTTTATAATCATTAGAGTATTATAAAGTAGACGAAGGAGAAATACATAATGAAAAAAACAGATACAATGATGCTCCTTACATCCATTTTAAAATAATTGATTGCATAATTCGAATTTATGGTAAATAGTCTTATGTTTGGAACGAAGATTGGAAAATTATTAAAAAATAGTGGAAAAAAAGAAAGAATACAATTCTGGTTTGCTTCAATGGTGACTGTGACAGCAACTTTATTGTATACCATGTTTGCTTTTGGGCTGAGTGATATAACCAATGACAGCTTAAGCAAAAATGATGTACAGCAGTTACAGGGCGTGTTGTCCTCTGTAATTTTGATATCAATTATTGCAGTTATGTTTTTTCAATGGATATTGGCAACACAGCTGCAAAATTTATTTAATATTAGAAAACACTTTACAGAAGCATTATTATTGATGGGAACACCGCATAAAAAAATCGTAAAGATATATGTTTCTGAGTTGGTACAGGTTCATATATCGGCAACTTTGATTGGATGTGTTATTGGAAGCATCATTTATATTGTTGTTGCAAATGTCTTGCAGATTGAAGAGCGATATGTTCCGGTTCAGATATATCTTATTTGTGTTTTGATCGGAATACTATTGAATTCTTATACAATTGGAAGGAATTTATATAAATTGCTCCGGGGGAATATTGTAGAAAAGATCAGGAACGGCAATGATTATATAAAAACAAATAAAATAAACGTTAAAGGAGTATTAGTCAGAATTTGCATAGCAGCTATTTTGGTAATTCTTATGCAATACATCAGTGTGACGTCTACAGTGCGGCAGATTGTGGAACTTTCAAAGATTTGTAATATTCTGGCAGGTATGATTCTGTTTGATCCGATTGCAAGAGGAGTATATCAGCTCCTTTATTATATGACTAAATTTATGAAAAGTAAGGATGCTTTTCTGTCTGTCGTAATGTCCAAAAGTTATTTTAGAAAAGTAAAAATTACATGTATGTTTTTGATTTTAAGTTGTACACTTTTTGTTGGTTTGCATTCGCTGTTTCGTATGGTTCGTGTATCTGGGGAAAATATTGTTGATAAAAATATAGGGTATGCGTATGTTTTAGATAAAAAAGATATAGAAGTTAATGATAGAGAATCGGATTCAGATACATATTATGGACTAAAAATAAAATCAAAAACCGAAAGTGGAAGTAATGTATTTGTAAGTGGAATTGATAGTTTATATGTAAATCATTTTGAAAAAATTAATGTTGTGAAAGGAAGTGAGGAGGGGCTGAACAAGGTTCTTAATGAGAATGCCAATTCTATTTTAATGCCTGAGATTTTTGCAGCATCAAGTGATATTGGAAAGACAATAAAAATAAACATGGAAGGAAAAATGTATGATTTTATTGTTGCAGGTCTTTATTATTCCAATGATTTTAGTGAGTTAAATTGCTTTGTCAATATAAATTATTTGAAAGATACATTACATATCGGAAGCAATGAACATAATATAGTTTTTTTCAATGAAGGAAATAGCGTTTCTGATAAGAATTTACTTACAAAAGCAGATATTATGAGGAAGAGCAGAGAAAGAGCGGTAAGCGGAACCGAGATAGTGGAAGCAATCACATATCTGCTGATAACATGTGCTGTGATTTCACTGTTTATTTATTATTCGTTCATTGCAAAAAGCAATGAAAAAGATATCCTGAGATTTCAGGCAATGGGAATGCCATATTTGCAAATTATTAAAATCTATATTTGGAATGCAGTTTTTCCAATTATAATTTCTGGTATATTTTTACTTCCAATCACTAAAAAATTTACATATATATGTTTGTATGTAATGTTATCACCGTATTATTTTGTTGGAGTGAAGGACAGCGGAATATATTCTGAAATAGTTCTATTATTGTTATTTTCGCTAATATCAATAGCAGTTCAAATGTTTTATATTCTGAGATTAAAAGATAGAAAGAATTTTATTGAGGAACTTAGAAATCCTGGAATGTAGCACAAGGAGAAATAATGAAGAAAGAAATAATAAGAATTAATAATCTGAGTTACAAAGTCAAAGATGGTGATGAAGAAAAAATGTTGCTAAATAATATTAGCATCTCATTTGAGATGCCGGGGATTATTACCATATCAGGACCATCAGGTTCCGGAAAAACAACATTTTTATATGCAATTTCAGGGATGTTAGACAATTTAAAGGGTGAAATATACATAGAAGAAAAAAATATTTTAGCTTGCACAAAAAAAGAAAGAGAAAAAATACGCTTAAATGATATTAGCATTATTTTTCAAAATTTAAATTTATTTTCATTTATGAATGTTGAAGATAATATATTGCTTCCTTATTATATTAAGGAGCGAACGGTGAATGAGAAAACATGTCAATTAATGAATGAATATCTAACTATTATGAATTTAGCGGGAATAAATAAACGAGATATTCACTCATTATCAGGTGGAGAGCAACAGAGAGTGGCGATTGTCAGATCCATATTAGATTCAACAAAAATAATTTTGTGTGATGAACCAACTGCCAGTCTGGATAGGAAAAATACAGAAATATTCATGAAGACACTTGTGGATATTACGCAAAAAAGAAATGTGGCAGTTATGATCGTAACGCATGATGAAAACGTTGTGAAATATGGCACGGCAAAATATTATATGGAAGATGGAAAAATAAGAAAATATGAGTAGTACTCAATCTTGTCACTCTGTTGTACTGCTACTGCATAGGCTGCACTGAGCGTCTGATAGAAAAACATGTAATTTTGTATGAGGAAAGGTTTAGGAAGAGATGAAAATACCGAAATTCAAAGTTCAAATGAAAGTTATATTGATGATTATAACCACTATTATAGCTGTTTTTTTAATCCGATTATTATTAATAGGTGGTCTGGTAAAACTGCTTTCATTCGATAGCCAGAGAACTGAAGTATATAAAGATACAGATATCACGCATTACCAGTGGTACATTGGAAAGAATGCTAAGAAAGAATATGCTGATAAATGGGGAATGGATGAAAGCATTTTTCCAGAAAGTATTACAGATAACATGGATGTACTGGATTATAAAATGGTTTACTATAATCCGTGGGACGCACAGTATTTAAGTTATCTGGTCGTCGAATATGATGATAAGAGTTATGAGGAAGAGATACAGAGATTGGAGCAATATGATTCAAAAGAATATAAAGGATATTTTGGAACGAGAGGTTTTCGGGATAAGTACCGTCTTTTGGCGATAGAGGTTGATCCGTATCATGGATTGATATATGCGCTGGGAGAAGAAAATAATCAGATTATTTATGTGGAATTGATTTTCTGTAATTATTTTTATGATATAGATTATCAAAATGAAATCGACATACAATATTTACCAATTGGATTTGATGCGACACCAGATAATGAATATCGTCAAAAGAGGCTGAATCCATAGAGGACAGCCTTGTTGTAGAAGATGGAATAACAGAATAAACTACACACACACTGCTGTGCCGGGACGATGAAAAATCGGGCGGTGCAGCAGTTTTTTATCCGCAAATGATTGACGGAACCCCACAAAGAAGGTAATATTTTACCGAAAGAAAACTTGATAATTGTAAGAAAAGGATTCCAAGAAAATCATAGAGAAAGGTCATAGCATGGGCATTACAATAGAAGAATTAAAAAAACTAGATAAAAACACTTATCAGATCATTGATATCCGGGACGAGAACGAGGTTGCCCACGGAGCGATTCCGGGAGCGGTAGCAACACCGGCAGATTCTATCGAAGGGAATGAGAACATTGATTTTTCAAAAAAATTAGTGATCTGCTGCAGCCGCGGACGTTTCAGCGTGGAAGTTGCCGAAGGACTGGAAGAGAAAGGAATGGATGCGGTAAGTCTGGAAGGCGGATATATTGCATGGCTTCTGGATGCGATGAAGCAGGAGGAAGAGGTAGACATCTGCAAGGATGTGGAACTTTCCATCCGTAAAAAGTTCCGTAAAAGCATCTGGTGCAAATTCACAAAAGCAATAAATCAGTATGAGCTTGTCAAACCGGGTGACCGCATTGCGGTCTGTATTTCCGGTGGAAAAGATTCCATGCTTATGGCAAAGCTTTTTCAGGAATTAAAAATTCACAACAAATTCGATTTTGAAGTGAAGTTTCTGGTCATGGATCCGGGATACAGTCCGGCAAACCGAAAAGTGATCGAGGAAAACGCCAGAAAACTCAATATTCCGATCACAATTTTTGAATCGGATATTTTTGATTCCGTATACAATATTGAAAAATCACCGTGCTACCTGTGTGCGCGGATGAGACGCGGACATTTATATCATTTTGCACAGGAGCTTGGATGCAATAAGATCGCACTCGGACATCATTATGATGATGTGATCGAGACGATCCTCATGGGTATGCTTTACGGAGCACAGATCCAGACGATGATGCCAAAACTTCACAGCACCAATTTTGAGGGAATGGAACTGATCCGTCCGCTTTATCTTGTGCGTGAGGACGATATCAAGGCGTGGCGTGACTATAATGGACTTCATTTTATCCAGTGTGCATGCAAGTTTACAGACACCTGTACCACCTGCAATAACGAGGAAAATCGTTCGAAACGTGTGGAGATCAAGGAACTGATCAAAAAATTAAAAGAAGTCAACCAGTACGTGGAAGGCAATATTTTCAAGAGTGTGGAAAATGTGAATCTGGAAACGGTTGTTGCCTATAAAAAGGACGGCGTAAAACATCATTTTCTCGATGATTATGATACAAAAAAGTAAGCAGAAGAAATCTATTAGCAAAAAATGAAAAAATATTGATTTTGGCTAATAGAGAAAAGATGATTTGAAAAGAAATGAAGAGGCTGTGATAGTCTCTTCATTTTTTTGGTACAAATTCGATTTTTAAAGTCATATCCATTGCATCTGCCAGACGTTTTAAGGTCAAAATGGATGGATTGGCGTTACCACGTTCCAGTTTGCTGATATCGCTCTGATAGATTCCCGTTTTTTCGGAGAGTTGTTTTTGTGTCAGCATGGCATATTCTCTTGCTCTTGCAAGGCTGGAAGCAAGTGCGAGGGATGGGTCAACAGATTCAATACGAATAAATACACCATCTTCCCAGATCGTTTCAGAATCTAAGTCCAGATCATCACTCCAGGACACACCATAGCCGCCGGTATCTGCATGAACTTTCGATGCGAGGGATGGATTATTGATAATTTCCTGAAATTGAGGAAGAATGGAAAGCATTTTCCGCAGGTCATATTGAATTACTTCACCACCTATAAAAATTGCCTGAAGAATATTCTGATCAATCATTGATACACTTTGCACTCTGTGAGCCATAGGATGCACCTCCTTCAAATTTTAATGATGTAAAGTTTTGTGTTTCCCACATATCATACAGCTTTTCTCTATAATTTGAAATAAATAGTTTGATTAGTTTTTGTTCTTTGGAAGGAATATCGCCTTCATACATTTCACCGCTTTCAATTGAAAATAGTCCTGAATAATCACCGTAAATTGCATGGATATGTGGCGGATTGTGTTCTTTTTGGCGCAGGTACATTTTTATTGTTATTCCAAAGAAACGTGCAATGACGGGCATATAATTCCTTCTTTCATATTTTTTGTATATTATATAGGATATATCCTATATAATCAAGATGTTTTACAAATTTTTAATACTCATTTCAGAAAAAATAGGGTATGATGTACACAGGAATTTTAGACAGAGAAAAGAATAATTCTCTGATTTTTCCACATAATAACTCCAAAGTGAAATAACAGCATTGGAGGAAAAATATTAAATGAAAGCCACAGGGATTGTACGCAGAATAGATGATCTGGGAAGAATTGTAGTTCCGAAAGAAATTCGGAGAACCTTAAGGATCCGGGAGGGCGATCCTTTGGAAATATTTACCGACCGGGAGGGCGAGATCATTCTGAAAAAGTATTCGCCAATCGGGGAGCTGAGCCAGTTTGCAGGAGAGTATGCGGAAAGTCTGGCACAGACAACCGGACATCTGGTATTGATCACGGACTGCGACCATGTTGTGACGGCATCCGGTACCGGCAAGAAAGAATATGAGGGCAAGCCGATCAGCAAACAGCTGGAAGACGCCATCAGCGAACGGAAAAATTTTCTCGCAAGCAGAAATGATGCGGAGTTTGTCAAGGTGACATTAGATGATGCCGGAGAATTCGGACAGCAGGCGCTCAGCACGATCATCTGTGAGGGGGATGCGATCGGAGCCGTTATTTTATATGAAAAAGACGAGAAATCCAGAATGACAGAGACGGAGAGCAAGCTTGCGATCGCAGCAGCTGGTTTCCTGGGAAAACAGATGGAACAATAGAAGCCGCTGGAATGATTACGGAAAATGAGGACAAAGCATGAAGTTTATGCATATTTCAGACGTGCATCTCGGTGTAAAACCGGATGCAGGCAAAGCATGGAGTGAAAAAAGAGCACAGGATATCTGGGATTCTTTTGCAGAAATGATCGAGATCGCGGCAGAAGAATCCCCGGATTTTTTGCTGATTTCAGGTGATCTTTTTCACAAACAGCCATTGAAAAGAGAATTGAAGGAAGTCTGTGGTCTGTTTGCACGCATACCGCAGACGAAAGTGCTTCTTATGGCAGGAAACCACGATTACATACAGCAAAATTCTTTTTACAGGACATGTGAGTGGCCGGAAAATGTCTGTTTCTTCCCGCGCGAGGAAGTAATGTGTTTTGATTTCCCGGAGCAGAATACGACGGTTTATGGTCTGAGCTATTGGCATCGTGAGATCCGGCAGGCTTTGTACGATGAAGTTTTTCCGAAAAATACGGACAGAATTAATATTCTGCTCGCACATGGAGGCGATGAGCGGCATATTCCTTTTTCGGTGGAAAAGATTCTGCGGCATGGATTTGATTATATGGCAGCGGGACACATTCACAAAGGTGGGCAGCTTGTGCAGGGCAGGGCGGTCATGGCGGGCGCACTGGAGCCGACAGACTGTAATGATACCGGTGCGCACGGATACTGGATAGGAGACATCGGCAAAACGTATTGTGAGGTATCTTTTTATCCGGTGCGAAAGTGTGAGTACTGCCACGAAGCGGTGGAGGTGACGCCGGGGACGACCGGATATGATGTCATGCAGCAGATAAAAGAACTGTTGGCAGAACGTCCGGCTTATCAGTATTTTCGGATTTGTTTACAGGGATACAAAGATCCGGACGTGATATTCGATCTTAATAAATTGTCGCATCTGGAACGGATCGTGGATGTGACAGAGCAGCTTCGACCGGATTATGACTATGATAAACTGCTGGCTGAACATGAAAATTCCCTGTTGGGAGCTTATATTGCAGCCATGCAGAAAAAAAGGCAGGATCCGGTTGCAGCGAAAGCATTGGAATACGGCGTTAGCGCATTGTTGGGGCATGAGATATGCAGATAAAGGAAGCAGACATTTTTCAGTTTGGAAAGCTACAGAACAAAAACATATCCTTTGAACCGGGGATGAATGTCATATATGGAAAAAATGAGGCGGGAAAATCGACATTGCACAGCTTTTTATGTGCGATGCTTTTTGGCATGGAAAAAGGAAGGGGCAGGAGTTCTGTCACAGATGCCTACAGTCAGTATGAACCGTGGCATGCACCGTCGTTTTATGCGGGTGCACTAAAGTTTACGGTTGGGCACCAGAAGTTTTATCTGGAACGCAATTTTTATTCCAAAGAGAAAAACGATTATCTGAGGAATGAGCTGGATGGGGAGGAACTGTCGGTCGGCTTTGGGGATCTGACCATGCTTTTGGGTGGTGTCAGCAAAGACAGTTATGCCAGTACCTACGATATCACGCAGGCGGGAGCTGCCACCGGAAACCAGATGGTGAAAATCCTTGCAGAGTATCTCGCACAGGCATCGGATGGTTCCGACAGCGGCGTGACGGTTGCGGATGCAGCTGCTTCGCTAAATGCCAGAAAACGGGAAATGCAACAGGAGCAGAGAAGGGCAGACGAGGAGCGGGAGGTGCGTCTTAGGGAGCTTCGATTGGAGAAGAACCTGCTCGAACAGGAATGTGAAGGGATACGTGCGTCCATAGAAAAGTATGAAGCGCATTATGCAGACGATGAGAGCGGAATGCATGCCAAGTACCATGAGCAGACTGGCAGTACGGAAGATTGGCAGCCAGAAAAAACTGGCTATATCCTATCCTTCTTCGCAATCCTGATTGCAATATTATTATTCAATTTTAAGGTTTACATAATGCCAACCTTTTTCTGGGTAGGTGAACTTGCAGCTCTTGCAATTGCATTATTTTCTGCAATCCGGCAGTACAAAAAGAATCAAAACGGTACAAAACTCCAAACGGCATCCATGCAGGCGGAGCAGTTAAGGAAACTGCGTGAGCAGGAAGTGATGGAAGCACAGATGCAGCAAAAGAAACGGCTGGCAGACCAGATGCTTACTGAGTGGAAAGATTCTCTGCGGGAAAAGGAAAACCGTCTTTTTAATCTGGAGGAAGAGATCACAAGGCAGAGTGTGCAGGGTGAGGCAGAGCGTCAAAGGGCGGAAGATATTCAGGCATTGGAGCTTGCGGCGCAGGAAATCACAAGGATTTCCCAATCTTTTTACGAGGATATGCAGGATGAACTGAATGCGGAGATTTCCAGATATGTGTCCTTATTTACAGCAGGAGCTTATGACAGTGTAAGGCTTGATGAGCAGGGGCAGCTGCAGATTCTGACAGAGGGAAGGGAAGTCAGACCAGAGCTATTAAGCCGTGGCACGTTGGAGCAGATTTATCTGGCGCTGCGCCTTGCGGTGGGAAATGTTGTGACGAAGGAAGAACCGCTTCCAATCTTATTGGATGAAGCGTTTGCCATGTATGATGACGATCGTCTGGCGCAGACCTTGCAGACACTTTCGACCTTACAAAACCAGATATTCCTTTTTACCTGCCAGAAACGCGAAGTGGAAATGCTAAGGAAAATGAATTTGGATTACAACCTGATTGAGATGTAAGCGTAGCATTAAAGATAACATGAAAAAAGCCGATATCTAATTCATGACAACAGAGTGTTCGCGGAACGTGCATTCTATTGTTTATAAAAATTTTCGGACAATTCAACGATTATCTGCATAGTAACGTTTTTACAGGGGGAATGAGTTTATGTCAATTGCAATCAGGGCAAACCAGAGTGGAGTGGATCAGGCAGCGGCACAGAAAGCTGCTGAGAAAAAAGGACATCAGGATGTCGTAAAATCCGTCAACGCAGGAGGTTTTCTGCGTAAAAATGACACACAGAGCCAGATCGAGGCGCGCAGAAACAATGCGAAAAAACAGGCATTAAAAGTGGTCAGTGATGCATGGAAAAGTGACAATAAATCCGCTGACAGCATTGCGGATATGGAGGGGTTAAAGCAGTCCAAAGTATCCGAGATGAATGAGATTCGTGCCAAAATGAAAGATATCGAGAATACCAAAAAATCTTTGCAGGAAGAGTATGGTGTGGCAGACGGATCGCAGGAACAGAAAGATTTAGAGCTTTTGGAAAAGTACCAGAATAATATGAACGGTTCTTCCTATGACCAGTTTTCAGACGAAGAGCTCTCCAGATTGAAGGAACTGCAGAATGCACCGCTCACAGAGTACCAGAAGAAAGTTCTGAACTTAAACAGCATGAAAGGGCAGGTCAGCGTGGAGGCAGACCGCAAACAGTTTGAGGTCAATGCGCTCACTGCGTCTATTTCGGATGCCACGTTAGAGCAGTTAAAGTCCAGAGATATGGAAAAAGCATCGGATGCCGCAGATGAGATTATGGATTCTGCCAATAAAGAGATCCTCGGAATGCTTATCGAGGAAGGCAAAAACAATGCCGATGAGAAGGTCGAGGAAGAGAAAGAGAAGGCAGAGGAAGCGGCAGACAAGAAGGAAGAACAGGATAAGCAGATCGAAGAGGCACAAGAGAAGCGCAAAAATCAGGAAGAGATCATCGAGGGACAGCAGAATGCCGATCAGCTCGAACAGGATGTTTCCATGCAGAAACAGAACACGAGTAAAATGGATGAGGCACAGAAAAACATCCAGAAGATTCTCAAAGAGAAGAATCTCGTGAACGAGGATCTGAAAGGAATCGAGATCGACCTGAATTTTTAAAGGATAAATGATATCTTTGAAACTATGAAATCGTTACGACAGATCATGCATATCCATGGAGAAATCTGGAAAGATTAATGTTAGAAAAAGCAGATTTTATCAGAAAAACAATGACAGAGCCAGAAAGGAGTGCATGATGTCAAAAACAAAGAAAAAGAAAAAACACCGGCTATTCTGGCACTTTTTCCGCATACAGCTTGTACTTCTGGTACTGGTGCTCACAGCGGCTGCCTACTATTTTTACGGCGGTTATGGAAAACAGGTTGAGGAATTAAAGCAGGAGGCAGTGCGGCTTGTCAGACAGTCGGATGTGGATACTTTTAAGGCAAATCAGACCAGCATTGTCTATGCATCGGATGGAAGCGTGATCTCCACCCTGAAAGGGGAAAAAGATTCCTATTACGTTTCCATTGAGGAGATGCCGGTGGATGCAGTGACTGCCATTGTCAGTATCGAAGATAAAAAGTTTTTCAGGCATCATGGAATTGATTACCGTGCATTGCTCCGTGCAGTAAAGGCGATGGTACAAAATGGTGAAGTGAAGCAGGGTGGAAGTACGATCACCATGCAGCTGGCCCGGAATATTTTTCTGTCACAGGAAAAGACGTGGCAGCGAAAAGTGGAAGAGATGTATATTGCAACGGAACTCGAAAACAAATATTCCAAGGATCAGATTTTGGAGTTCTATTTAAATAATATTTATTTTGGAAACGGATATTACGGGATCCAGTCTGCGGCGAGAGGATATTTCGACCGTGATGTGGAAAGTCTTTCTCTGTCCCAGATTGCTTTTTTGTGTGCAATTCCGAATAACCCGACGCTCTATGATCCGGTGACAAACAAAGACAACACCGTTTCCCGACGTGACCGTATTTTGAAAAATATGCTCGATGACGGCAAAATCTCACAGATGGATTACGCGCAGGCGGTTGCGGAGCAGATCACATTGAACCGTCCACAGGCACTTGCAAAAAATGATTACGTTGAGACATACACCTACTACTGTGCGACAAGGGCGCTGATGGAGCAGCAGGGGTTTGTTTTCCATGAGGATTTTAAGACAGATGAGGAGCAGCAGGCATATGAGGACACTTACAGTGCGCTCTATAGTGAATGCCAGAAAAAACTTTATACCGGCGGATACCGCATTTACACATCCATTGACCTGTCAATGCAGGACGGATTGCAGCAGTCGGTGAATGATACGCTTTCCGGTTATACCGGGGTAAATGACGAGGGTGTCTATGAACTGCAGGCGTCTGCGGTCTGTATTGATAATGACAACGGATATGTGCGTGCGATCGTGGGCGGGCGAAGTCAGGAATTTCCGGGTTATACCTTAAACCGTGCCTATCAGAGTTTCCGGCAGCCGGGTAGTGCGATAAAACCGCTGACCGTGTATACACCAAGTTTTGAGCAGAGCTATACGCCGGATTCAATCGTGGTCGATGAGCCGATCGAGGATGGACCAAGGAATGCCAACGGCACATATCTCGGAGAGATTACGGTCCGCACTGCGGTGGAAAAATCCGTCAATACGATCGCATGGAAGTTATATGACCAGCTCACGCCGGATAAAGGATTGTCTTATCTTAAGGCGATGAATTTTTCCAGGATCAGTCCGTCTGATTACAGGCTTGCAACGGCACTGGGTGGTTTCACGAACGGTGTCTCTGCATTAGAGATGGCATCCGGTTTTGCAGCAATCGAGAATGACGGATATTACCGTACACCAACCTGTATCGTGAAGATCGAGGATGGAAACGGAACAGTTTTATATGATTCGGGGCAGAAACCGGTTTTGATCTATAAGAAAAATGCGGCGCGCATGATGACGGATGTTTTAAAAGGCGTCATCACAAACGGAACCGGAAAAGGACTTGACCTTGGAGATATGCCGTGCGCGGGCAAGACAGGAACGACAAACGATCAGAAAGACGGATGGTTTGTCGGCTATACGAGATATTATACTACAAGTGTCTGGGTAGGCTATGACATGCCAAAAAAATTGCAGGGATTAATGGGGAACACTTATCCGGGAAAAATATGGCAGTCATTTATGAGCAAGGCGCATGAGGGACTGGAGCCGCTCGAATTTCTGCCATATGCAAGAATTTCGGATGATCTGCTCCAGCAGCAGGAGAGCGGGAGCGGACAGCCTGAAGATAATCCGGCGGAGGAAACGCCGGAAGAAGAGACACCGGTTGGAGAGATACCGGATGAGGAGACATCAGTCGAAGAAACTCCGGTTGACGCTGAAAATTAAAATCTAAAAATAATGCACTATTTTATAAATCTGGTCACTTAAAAAGGATGAAAAAAATAAAGCAAAATATGCCATAGAATACAATTGACAGATAAAAATGGAAACGTTATCATAAAGATAATGCAAGCGAAACTATGGTGGGTACATAGACGCAGAAAATATAGGGAAATCAGGGAGAAAAATCATGAAGAAATACGCATTTGGAGTTGATATCGGGGGTACAACCTGTAAGATCGGATTTTTTGACACAAACGGAACACTGTTAGACAAATGGGAAATTAAGACCAATACAGAAAATAATGGTGAGTCGATCCTTTCCGATGTCGCAAAGGCAGTGGACAACAAGCTGGCACAGGAAGCAATCAGCAAGGATGATGTGCAGGGAATCGGAATCGGAGTTCCGGGACCGGTTGACAGCCAGGGCGTGGTACACCGCTGTGTAAATCTTGGCTGGGGCGTGGTAAACGTTGCAGAAGAGTTAGGCAACCTTACCGGATTAAAAATCAAAGTCGGAAATGATGCAAACGTTGCCGCTTTAGGTGAAATGTGGCAGGGTGGAGCAAAGGGCTCTAAGGATGTCATTATGGTAACACTTGGAACTGGTGTCGGCGGTGGAATCATCGTAGACGGAAAGGTAGTTGCAGGATTTAACGGAGCCGGCGGAGAGATCGGACATATCACCGTGAACAATGATGAGATCGAAGCTTGTAACTGTGGACAGTATGGATGTTTAGAGCAGTATACTTCCGCGACAGGAATCGTTCGTCTCGCAAAGAGAAAACTTGCAAAATCTACCGAGGAGACAAGCATTCGTGAAATTCCAAACCTGACTGCAAAAGATGTCTTTGACGCAGCAAAAGCAGGAGATGCAATTGCAATCGGACTGGTAGATGAAGTATGTGAAATTTTAGGCTCCACCCTTTCTAATATTGCATGTGTGGTAAACCCGGAGATTATCGTGATCGGTGGAGGAGTTTCCAAAGCAGGCGATATCTTATTAGATAACATCAAAAAACACTTTGTTGAGACATCATTCATGGCATGCCGTGAAACAAAGTTTGCATTGGCAGGACTTGGCAATGATGCCGGTATGTACGGATGTGTAGAGATGTTACTGGATTAATCGGATACAGCGGCATTTTTACGGTATTCACCGGGAGTGGTTGCAAACTGCTCATAAAACATTTTTCGGAATAATTTATAATTCGTAAAACCATGCTTCTCTAACAGAACTTTCAGAGGAAGGTCTGTGGAGGTGAGATCACGGTAAATATGGGAGAGTCTTATTTCATTTAAGTATTGGAAATAAGTCACTCCCATATTTTTTTTGAAATAATGACAGAAATATTCTTCCTGAAAACATGCGATCTGCGAAATCTCGGAAAGGGTGATCGGTGTATTGTAATGCTTTTTTGTGTATTCTAAAACAGGTTCTAAACGCACAAAATTTTTGACATCTTTTTTGAACTGGGAGGATTCCACTTCCCTCGAAAAACTGTGGTAGAGCAGATAAAGCATTTCAAAAAGAAGACTGTTAAACCGCAGCAAAGCACCTTTTGGTTGAATTTCATATACAATTCTCATTTTTTGAATGACATCGATTAAAGAATCAATTTTGGTGCGTAAAATGGCATTATCAGTGTGGCAGTCAAAACCAAAAATAAAGGAATCGACATCGGGGATATATTTTTTTGAAAATTCATAAGGAAGCTGAATTAATACTGCATGATTTCCGTGAACTGATTTTGTGGAGTGAGGAAGCCTTGAATCGATCAGAAAAACATCTCCGGGTTTTAAAATGACCGTCTGCTGATTCATCATAACATCGACCTCTCCGTCTATAATATACATAATCTCGATGGCAGTATGCCAGTGTGTGGCAACAAAACTGCTGGCGTCATTAAATACCCAGAAAAAAATATCAAAACCATCTGTAATACGGTCTGTCTCGAAAACAGGCTGCTCCGTTCTTAAATTGCTCATAAATCTTCTCCATTTTTATATTAAAAAAGGCTCTTCAGGGGTAATGGTGGGTTAAAAACCGCCACAACCCCAGTGTTTATCTAGATTAAGCGGCATTCAACTTTCGGTTAGGAAGTGGAATGCGTATATCAGAGCATACAAGGTACACCATATCAAGCATATTTTGTATGTTTCTGAAGCCATAAGCTTTACGGATAATGAGCTTAATCTTGTTATTAGTTGCTTCAATCCTGGCATTACTCATACCATAACGGATTGTATTTAAGATATGCGTCTTGTGGCGCCTGATCTTCTGATATAATTCTTTAAATGCAGGTATCCTGCTGTGGCTGGCTTTCCACAGCCAGCGTTTGAGTTCGTCCTCAGCTTCATCTACGTTTGTAAGCTTTAGTAATAACCGGAGCTGTTCTTTAAGCAGATATGCTCGGTATAGACGAGGATTTTGCGAGGCGATCAAATTAACACGCAACTGTTGCTTTTCACTGAGATGCTCCGGGGCTTTTCCTAATGCGTAAGCAGAGCCTTTTATCTCATCTGCCTTAGCTTTTGCTGCTTTAACAATAGCAAGCCCAGGAGCATCTTTTTTAGGACGGCCTTTGCCACGTGGATTATCTTTTTTGACCTGCTTATATTCACTGTAAGCATCATGCCAGATATCTTTTCTGACTTCATCCAGAGCTGTCATAGCCCACTCGACTACGTGAAAGGGATCAACGCAGCGTGCACAGCCAGGAGTGTATTCATTTACACACTCTGTGATCCATTTGGCACCATCGCCAGTAACAACCTTGATACTGGACAGTTGCTCCGGGGTCAGCTGTTTATAAAATTTTTCAAGGACAGATTTACCATGACCTTCCGATGCCCATACAACCGTGTTAGTATCGTGATTAACGATCACTGTGATGTACTTGTGACCCTTTTTATAACTGGTCTCATCAATGCCGATATTAACCAGGCCATCAAGTCTTCTTGAACGCTCTGGTTCTAAATCGTGAAGAGCGCGATTGACACAGCGGCCTACAGTTTCCCAGTCCACTCTCATGAAGTATGATGTGGTACTTCTTGGAAGATAGGATGCAAACCATGCAACGGTAAGGTCGAAATCCTTGGTAAATCTACTACCTGGATATGCCCATGGAACTTCGGCAACATATACCCCATGTTCAAGGCAGATGATACGATGCGTCTGGTATTCAACTTCGACCAGAATACCACCCCAGTCCAGACCTCTCCAGATAGTTGGTCTGCTGGAATGTTTATCATAAACAGGGCATGATTTATGGCAGAATGGGCAGTCGTTCTCGTGCCATTTATTAGGTCTTGCTTGGATACGAATATGTTTAACTCCATTCTTATCAGAGTAAAGATTACAATTTTTTATAACTGTGTTCTTGACATTAGGGACACTTTTGCATAATGTATTAACTGAAGCCACTTGTGAATACTCCTTTTGTGTTTTTCTTCGCAGTTAATACATTAAAGGACACAAGTGGTTTTTTCAATATGTTGTTGTTAATTTATGGTGTTAGGCTTCCACCATTATGCCAGAAGCCTCTTAAAAAATTGCAAAAACAGAATTTTGCATCTTGATATCATCCTATCATGACTCACAAGAAAAAGCAATATTGACCTATTCGAAGACAAGATATGCGCTTGTGACAAGCAAGTGCGAATGTTATCATTTATTACACAAATAAGTAAGAAATAAGCGCTTGGGAGAGTTGAATACAATGAAGAACAAAGAGAAAAAGAAAAAACAATCACTGGTAGAAAAAGCAAAATTGTTTGTGAAAGATTACCGCAGACAATTACCATTGCAGATGATGGTAATACCGGGGATTATCTTTATGATTATCTTTTGCTATATGCCAATTTATGGATTGACCATTGCGTTTAAAAGCTACACGGTCATCGATACGATCGATTCGGCAAAATGGGTTGGATGGGCTAATTTCAAAATCGTTGCAACGGATAAATATTTTTGGCAGTCGGTCATTAACACGCTTGGGATCAGCTTCCTGAAACTTTTGATCGGATTCACAACGCCAATTATACTTTCCATTATGATTTATGAATTAAGGGATGGCCCATTTAAAAGAATTATCCAGACAATCTCTTATCTGCCACACTTTCTTTCGTGGATTGTTTTGGGTGGTATGATCATTAACTGGCTTTCTACCACAGGACTGTTAAATCAGATACTGATGGCAGTGGGACTGGTAGACAATCCGACAAACTTTTTACTGGATTCCGGGAAATACTGGTGGATCGCATCTCTGTCTGATACGTGGAAAGAAGCTGGATGGGGAACAGTGCTCTATCTTGCAACGATGGCGGGGATTGATCCGACCTATTACGAAGCGGCAAGAATCGACGGTGCAGGCAGACTCAGACAGATTACAAGTATTACGCTGCCTCTTATGAAAACGATTATCAGCTTAAATTTTATCCTGACGATCAGTGGATTATTAAAGTCCAATCTGGATCAGACACTTGTTTTAATGAACTCACAGAATCAGGCAAAAGCAGAAGTCATTGATTCTTATGTGTACCGGATGGGTATGACGCAGGGCGATTTTTCCTATGCAACAGCAGTTGGGCTTGGAGTATCGGTTGTCTCCGTTATCCTGCTTGTGACGGCGAATAAGATTACCGGAAAAATCAATGAGGAATCAGTTTTATAGGAGAAAAAGTATGAAAACAAAAAAATTTACAGGAGACAGAATTTTTGACTTCGTGAATGTCACGGTCATTCTGCTTATCACAATTATTATTTTAGTACCGCTTTTAAATGTGCTGGCATCTTCTTTTTCAGGAAGTACGGCATTGGCGGAGGGAGGATTTATTTTCTTCCCGAAAGAATGGTCTTTAGACAATTACCGCGCGGTATTTAAAGATACTTCTATCTGGAAGGCGTTCTTTATTTCCGTGGCAAAGACGGTTATCGGCGTGGTCACACATGTTTTCTTCTGTGCAATGGTGGCTTTTGCACTTAGCAAAAAGGATTTAAGAGGAAGAAAACTATATACGGTAATGGGAATTATCACGATGTTTTTTTCGGGCGGAATGATTCCAACTTACCTGTTAATGAAGCAGTTAGGGCTGTTAAATAACTTTATGGTGTACATACTGCCACAGCTTTTCAGTTATTATGACGTGGTAATCCTGATGAATTTCTTCCGGCAGATACCGGCTTCGCTGGAAGAATCAGCACAGATCGATGGTGCGGGAGTTTGGAAAATATTTTTGTCGATTGCAATGCCGCTTTCAAAACCGGCACTGGCGACCATTGCATTATTTAACGGTGTGTATCAGTGGAATGACTTTATGACTGCAAAATTATATATGACAAATAAAGACTTATATCCGGTTCAGATGAAGCTTTATGAGATCATTGTGCAACAGCAGGCACAAAGCATGAACAGTATCGGAAATGTTGCACTATCGACAACATCCAAAGGAATACAGTTGGCGACAATTGTAGTAACAACGGTCCCGATTATTATTATTTATCCGTTACTTCAAAAACATTTTGTTTCAGGTATGATGCTTGGAGCAGTGAAAGAATAAAAATGAAGGAGAGAAAAGTGATGAAAAATCAGATGTGGAAAAAAGGGGTATGCCTGGGAATGGCAGCAATGATGACAGCCGGTATGCTGGCTGGATGCGGAGAGAGCAGCGAAAGCAAAGACACTGCAATGGTTCAGACAGGTGAGGATGGCGTTGTGGAAAGTGGACGCTATACATTAGATGCTGATACGCCTGCATGGAAACTTGATACAAAAGAGGATACAACGCTTACCTGGTATGTCAACGCAGAGTGGTGGAATACAGAATGGGGAAATGATGTTGTCACAAAACAGATCCAGAAGGACATGAATGTCAATATTGATTTTGTTGTCGGTGATGATACAAAGTTAAATACATTTTTTGCAGGAGGAGATATGCCGGACATCATTACCATTTTCGATGCCAGCTCAAGTGTGGCACAGAAAGCGGATACCTGGGCATATGCATTGCAGGATCTGGCAGACAATTATGATCCATATTTTTACAAAGTTGCCTCCGCCCAGACATTAAGCTGGTTTGCTATGGATGACGGAAAGACATATGGTTATCCGGATTACTCCAATACGCAGGAAGATTATGACAGCGGAGAGATATATGCGAAAACTGCATTTGTAATTCGAAATGATGTATACGAAGCGCTGGGAAAACCTTCAATGGGCACACAGGAAGAATTTCTGGATGTTTTAAATCAGATCAAGGAGCAGTTCCCGGATTTAATCCCACTTGGATTCAATAATTTTGAGACGGATGGAACAAGTTCTCTTGGAGATAAATTACAGGATTTTCTGGGTACACCGATTGTAAATGATGATAATACATTCTATGACAGGGATATGGATGAAGATTATCTTTCCTGGATCAAAACTTTGAATCAGGCATATAAAAACGGATGTATCAGTGACGACAGCTTTACGGATGATAATACTGCATGGCAGGAAAAAGAGAGTATTGGAAAATACGCATGTATTATGATGGAAGGAACTCCACAGCAGGCAGGATTTTTAACAACGTTTGCAACATCCAATCCAGATGCGGCATATATCGCAATTGATGGACCAAAGAGCACCGCAGGTTATGAACCAAAGTTAAATCAGGCTGGTATCAGTGGATGGATGATCACCTATGTATCGAAAACCTGTAAAGATCCGGCAAAAGCAATTCAGTTATATACCTATTTATTAAGTGATGAAGGTCAGATCCTGACCAATTACGGTGTGGAAGGGGAAACCTACACCATTAACGCAGATGGCAAATATGAACTGACAGATGCAGCAAAAGAGTTACAGGCGAACGATAACGACAGATTTAAAAAGGAAATGCGTCTTGGAGAATTTATTCCATTCGGACATGACCGTTATAAATCACTCAGCGATGATGCTTACCCGGATTCTATCAAACAGATGCAGGAATGGGGAATCGGAAAATTATATCCGCACTTTATTTTGGAGAATACAGATCCGGAGACAGGAAGCGCAGAGGCACGTGCATACAGTGCGATAAAAACAAATTGGGCTACTACACTTGTCGGAATGATTCGCGCAAACGACGATGCAGAATTTGACAGTATTTTAGAATCTTATAGACAGTTCCGCGAAGAAAATGACTGGGATGCAATTGTGAAAGTAAGAAATGAAAAAATGGCTGCCAACGCTGAAAAATTAGGAATGTAAAAAATAAGGGTCTGTTTCTTCGGCTCCTTATAAATACTTGGAAATGGAGTACACAATCATGAAATGTTATACAACAAATAAAGACGGGGTGTTTATCTGTACAGAAAAGACACTGGAAAAAGACGAAAGAATCGAAATGAACCTCATCAAGGCATACCCGGAAGTGAGATATCAGGAAGTACTTGGAATGGGTGGAGCACTTACAGAAGCAGCAGCCTATACCTATTCCAGAATGAGTGACGAGAAGAAAAAAGAACTGATCGGACTATATTTCGGAGAAAAGGGAAACAGGTATAATTTCTGCCGCACGCATATTCAAAGCTGTGATTTTGCATTAGGGAATTATGCGTATGTGGAAGATCAGGATGACAGTGAGTTAAAGACATTTTCGATTGAAAGAGATAAACAATATATCATTCCGTTTATACATGAAGCACAGAAAAAGGAAAAGGACCTTTGTTTTTTAGCTTCGCCGTGGAGCCCGCCGGCATTTATGAAAACAAACGGTGACATGAATCACGGTGGAAAATTGAAAAAAGAATATTATGGGATGTGGGCAAAAATTGTTGCACGTTATGTCTCAGAATATGAAAAAGAGGGTATTAAGATCAGCCGTCTTACGGTGCAGAATGAGCCGAATGCCACGCAGACATGGGATTCCTGCCTGTTTACAGGAAGCGAGGAGCAGGAATATGTATGTAATTATTTAAGAGCAGCATTAGATCAGGAAGGTCATAATGATGTGAAAATTAATGTGTGGGATCATAATAAGGAACGTGTGCTGGATCGCGCATTAGAGAGCCTTTCCACGGAAGAGGCAGAAAAGAAAATTGACGGGATCGCGTTCCACTGGTATACGGGTGATCATTTTGAGGCACTTGCAGAGGTGCGGAATCGTTTCCCGGAAAAAGAGCTGATTTTTACCGAGGGGTGTGTAGAGTATTCCAGATTCGCTTCAGACAATCAGGTTGCCCATGCGGAGATGTATGCACATGATATTTTGGGAAATTTCAATGCAGGAATGAATGCCTATCTGGATTGGAATATTTATCTGGATGAACTGGGTGGACCGAATCATGTCAAAAATTATTGTGATGCGCCGGTTATGTGTGACACAAAAAATGATACGATCGATGTAAAACTGTCTTATTACTATATTGGACATTTCAGCCGGTTCATCAAAAGAGGTGCAAAACGTATGCTTGTATCACGTTTTACAAGTAAAGTGGAAGCATGTGGTTTTGTGAACCCGGATGGCGAAAAAATAATGATTCTGTTAAATTGTACGGATGATACACAGGCGTTTACGTTCTGCGAAAGTGGAATGAAATGTGACATGGAAATTCCGGCACATTCGATCCAGACGTTGTGCTGGTAAAACAGGAACATTCATGTTATAATATTTATAATTCATTTAGAGGTGCTTATGCACCTCTATTTTTCATCGTTATATTTTATCGTGATCCGGGAGAATAGAATGAGTAGTAAATTTGTTGCCTGCATTGGAAAAGGCGGGCAGAGGGATATGGCGGAATCATTTGCCAGACGGACAGGCACCACACTTTTAGACAAACCGGGAGAGGAACTGACGGTTCTTTTTGATGCAAAAGGAGTTTCTCTCATTGGATATGGGTTAAGCTATCAGGGCGATTTTGAGGGTATGCTGCACAGAGTGAGTGACGGCAGACTTGCGCATGAAATGCTGGTGCGCGCAGCTAAAACAACGCAGACAAATGTAAAGGGAATTGATGCGACTGCCGGTATGGGGGAGGATGCTTTCCTGCTTGCCGCCTGTGGGTATGAGATGATGTTATACGAACAGAACCCGGTTGTGGCAGTTCTGTTAAAAGATGCGCTCCGCAGAGCAAAGAAACACCCAAAGTTGAAAGATATTACTGCCAGAATGCAGCTTGTGGAGGGCAACAGCGTAGACGAGTTAAAAAGCCGTGTGGATGACATCGATCTGATCTATCTTGATCCGATGTTTCCAGGCAGACAAAAATCGGGACTGATCAATAAAAAACTGCAATTGATCCAGAAACTTGAACCACCGTGTTCGGATGAGGTCGAATTGTTTGAGGCGGCGATTCAGGCAAAGCCTTCCAAGATCATTGTAAAACGCCCGCTGAAAAGCCCGTTTCTTGCTGGGAAAAATCCAACCTATGAATTAAAAGGAAAAGCAATACGGTATGACTGCTATGCATTGTAAACCGGAGTTTAACGGACGTAGTGTCGCAGATTCTGTGGTGCTTTTATAGGTTGTGAGGGGCAGATATAAGCGTCCTTTCACAAGTCAGAATTTTATATGTTAATGAAAAAGAA